>RCNB010002253.1_pt1 | contig 11916 bp, 17 predicted proteins | sample 2041321 | NCBI WGS metagenome assembly RCNB01 (sample SAMN09708232, study PRJNA481090) | Marine sediment metagenome, whole genome shotgun sequencing project. | reverse complement strand
CCGTTCATCTTCGCCAGATCTGTCGTCCCAATCATGCCGAAGCCATTGAAGTCCGAGTGAACCTGATATCCGACAGTGCCGTCGGTGTCGTATGCGAACCGTCGTGACGGTGGTGCGTCGTAAGCCATTTCAGGATCTCCTATTCATAGAGCATCGAGCCGATCCACACTTTCCGGTCGGTCCCTCCGAGGGCCAGGAGGAACTCGTTGTCGTCGGATCGCCAAGTCAGAATGCGTTGCATCGACGTGACCTCGAGGGGCTCGTCGATACGGCCGTAGCCTTTGCGCCGGGTGATCTCGCCCCTGGGCCCGAAGTCCACGTTGACGGCGTTCGGCACCTCCGTTTCGGAGAGAAGGTACGGGTCGGCTTCCCGGTTGAGGCCTTGCGGGAATCCTTTGAGGTGGAGTGCTTCGACCCTCATTCGGCCACCTCAGCGAACGGCGTGTTCGTCTGGGCCGGCGACTGGACTTCACCGAACACGAGCGGCCGGTCCTGGGCTACGTCGTTGTACCAGCTTCTCATCGCCGCCACCTGATCCGCATACCGCATCCGGTACTGGTCGGATCGTTCCATCTCGTCTTCACGTTCCCACAGCCGGTGCAGCGCCCAATCGACGAGGACGGTGTGGAACCGTTCGTCATACGGCGGTTCGTCCGTGTCGTCCGGGCCGAACGTCGTCGTCGTCTTGTACTTGACGGTGAGCAACGTATCGACAGACACGAGGGGTGCGATGAACAGCATCGAGACGGTGCCCGGCTGCGGCTGGAGGAGGTACGCCGACGCCTGATTTGCCGTGAGATCCTTGATCTGCTCATACGCCTGCTCCGATACGGAGTGGAGCTGGTTGCCGTCTGCGTCGAGGACGGTCACTATGGCCTTGACTGCGGCCGGCAGAGCGACGTATCCGACGGCCGGGACGGTCACTGCCTGGAGGGTGGTGGAGGTGAGCCACGGCCAGTTCCCGGTCGTTTCGATCCGGTTGTGGCCTTCGTTCAAGAATCGGTCGAGCATCGTGTCGTCGATGTCTCCGGCGATGAGGAGGGAGAGATCCCGGACCATCGTTTGCAGTTCACTTCTTTCCATCGGGAGCCTCCAGAGTCGGGCCGTAGCCGTCGTGCATCACACAGTATTTCGACCCGCTCACTGCCGTGCTCGAGCATTGGCGGCTGCCGTCACGAACCAGCGATCCGCATTGCTTATTGCCCGTCCGTTTCGGCCGGGCAGGTTTCGGCTTCACGATCGGTGTCGCCATCGACGGCATCCAATGAGGATTCGGCACATACCCGTAGGCCTGGCGTGCCGTCTCCAAGTCGTTTTCGAGGCGTGGCGTGATCGTCATGGGCGCACCTTAGCGAGAAGGGGGTGGAGGGGGCATATGCGCCCCCTCCACTACTCCGCTCCGCTAGGGCGTGTCGTCGATCGTGCCGATGGTGTGCAGGACTCCCTGACGCTTCGCATTCGAGATGACGAAGTTGCCATAGGACTTGAGGTGCTTGTAGAACACATCCTGGTTGATCGGCTGCTTCAGCTCAGACGGCTTGAACCACGTTCCGGCCAGCTTCTTGAAGTGCAGGTACTTCGTGTTCAGCATCCAGAGGCGGTCATCGCCAACGCCGGCATCTGCATAGGCGTCGTAGGCCATCGGGACGTTCTTGAACAGGAGGTTCTGGAAGCCCGCATCGCCCGTCTTCGAGTCGCCGTACCGCAGGTTCGGAACGAGGTCGCCCTCGTAACGCTCGAAAGCGCCCTGCGTGCCGATGATGATGTTCGGATGGTCGTTGCCTTCCGAACAGTTGTTGAACAGCCGGCGCATGTTCTCGTTGAACGTCACCACGCCACTGGGGAGCGAAGCTCCGTCAATGACCTGGGACTTCCACCAAGTGTTGTCCGTCCGGTCGATGCCACCGAGATCTCCCCACGACGGGTCGGCAGCGGACACCAGGGCCGAGAGGCCGAAGAAGTCCTTGTTCGTGTTGCCGGAGCCGTCGAGATACAGCATCTCGTTGATGTCCTCGGACATCGAAAGCTCGAGCTGCGACATGCGGGACTTGATGAGGTTCAGGACAGCGGACGAGCCACTGTTCATCGCCTCTTCGATGCCCTCGAAGTGCATGAGGCCGTAGTACTGACGCCACGGATATTCGGCCACCGTGATGCCACTGTTTGCGTCGGTCTTGAACACGTCGCTGCCCGAGTAGGAACCCACGTTCGTGGTCTTTCCGTACATGAGCGGCTGGATGATCTTCTTACCGCCGTCTTCGTTGTCGAACGACCCGCCCTTTTCCAGAGCCCAGGTCAGAACCTTCGAGGTGAAGATCTGTTCCTGGAGCTTGGGAATGAACTTGTCAACGGTCGTCGAAACGAGGCCGGTCACGCCGTAATCGGCATGTCCTGTTGCCATGGTCTATTTCTCCTGAGCTATGGACCCGCAAGCTCGGCTTGGGCCAAAGCGTAGGCATCCTCGATCGTCTCGACTTTGCCCTCAACGGGCGTGGTCGGAACCGGGGAGCCAGATCGTCCTGGCCGAGATGGGGCTGTCCGTTTCTGTTGACTGGTGCGGCCGACACGAGCTTCGGCTTCAGCGAGTCGGGCACGGAACACGAGCTCCAGACCGTCAAGGTCTGTGGCGCCACGATCAACGGCTTCTTCGAGGATGGACTGTCGGAGCTCAGGAGGAATGGACATCTCATAGAGATCCTGGAATCCGTCGAAGGCGCCGTCTACTTCGTCACGAGCCTGGGTGAGCTCATACTCTGCGAGACGGGGGTCATCAGAAGCAAGTTCTGCTGCCCTCTGCTCGATCAACTCGGCCATGCGTTCGGGTGTCGGAACCTTCGCCACTTCTGGCAAAGCTCCCGGTGCGAAGTCGCTGGCGTCGAGAAGACCGAGCTCGACGGCGAGTGCTTGAGTGAAAGCGGCCGGGTCGTCCTGCCATTGCTGATAGAACTTGTCGGCCTCCTCCCCTCCTCGCCGCTGCTCGGCAAGCTCCTGCGTTTTGCGTGTGTAGTCCGCTTGACGCAGGTAGCCGTCTGCAAGGTCGGAGACGGTGATTTCACCGTCCACGCCGCCAAGGTCTACGGCGACAGACCAGAAGTCGTCGCTGTCAACCTCCACCGTGTTGTCGGCCTCGCCAGCTTCTTCACTCTCGTCGTCAGACGGGGGTGCGAGCATGGCTGCGGCCAATGGGTCGGTGGCACCGGCATCAGATTGTTCGGACGTGCCTGGGGCTTGTTCGTCACTGGCAACGGGTCGTTCGCCACCGGCTGACTGGGCCAGTGGGTTTGTGGGATCGGGGGTCATCCCGCCCTCACCGAGCGCCTGTGAGAATGCTTCCTCCAAGCTCAACGTTCCGAGTTCATCAACCAAGATATGTCTCCCTTCGTGGGCAATGTACTACGCAGGGTCACAATTGTGGAAGGATTCCGCTGTTATCAGCCGATGGTTCGGCCGACGGCGGTCCTCCTTGGGGGCCTGCGACTCCCGCCAAGATCTTCATGAGTTCGGGTGGCATGCCAGTGGCGGGGTTCCCACCCGGGGGAGGTGTGGGAGCCCCTGCGCCACCAGCGAGCTCGGCCAACGGATCACCCATACCGACCGGGGGGGCCTGCTGGGGCACAGGTTGGGCGGTCGGTTCGATGATGGCCGAGACATCGAGAATGTCGGACGCTTCGAGCCACAGCTTGATGACTTCGCCCAGGTTGACTTGGACACCGGACGCTGTGAGCTGCTCCTGGTTCTGGGCCAAGAGGAGGAAGATCTCCTTGTACGTCTGCGCCTGCGCCTGCGGTGATCGGTATTGCGTCGAGTTGTGGATGACGTTCACTTCGTAGATCCCGTCGAACATCTGCTCGTCGGGCGTGATCTTCGCCTCCGACATGTACGGCAGGTCTTGCGTCATCTGGGCTGCTTCCTCGAGCTGGCCCTCCTGCGTGGCCGTTTCGATGCGGCTCCCGACGACGGAACGGTTGAGCCGTTCCGCTTCGGTGCCGGCAAGGTGCATCTCCATCTCTTTGGCGTCGGTGTCTGGGAACACATCGTGGGCGATCCCGAGGATGAGCTCACCGACACGACGCAAAGCGATTTCGACTCCGGCGAGTTTGGCCCGGAGCTTGACGTTCGATGCGCCTTCCATGACGTTGACTTCGGTGGCGGTGCGCCTGATGTCGGGCGCTGCGCCTCGCTGATATTCGGTGACTCCGGTGATCTCGAAAATGTCGGTGCGGATCACGTCCGTCATGTTGTAGTTGTCTGCCGAGATGTTCGAGAACTGCACCGTCTTGACGAGCGACTCGAGGGGGCCGTCGCCAGTGACCGGGACGATCTCCCCGACGATCGGTGACTTGAGGGATTGGATCGCAGCCGGATCGAGCGAGTCCTTCTTGACGAACACCTTCGCCGCATTCCTTCGGCGGTGGGTGGACATTTCGGAGCGGGTCTTGTTGAGCTCCTGCTGGAGCGGCCAGATCTGCTCGACCTCTCCCTGGTGATAGGGAGAGTTCGGGATCGGGTTGTTGCCCAACTGGACGATGGGGCATTCGACCTCATCGACGACCCGCAGCGGGGCGTCGGTGTCTTCGATGAACGTGAGCATGATCTTCTGTGAGATGTCGTAGAACTCGTAGACGGCGATCCATTCCGATTCGCCGGCTTCCGATTCCTTGTCCTCCGTGTCGGAGGCGACACGGGGCCCGCCTGCTTCGATGCCGGCAGGTACGTCGTACCGTTCGTCTTCCTTGAGTTCGTCAATCGTCATCCAGATGCGTTCGCACGCCCAACGTGAATTCGATATGCCGTCGGACCATTCGTCCATCCACACGTTCCACGGCGAGATCCGATCGACATAGAGCTTCGCAACGGTGGAGGCTTCCTCGAGGGATTCCTCGAACCTGTCGAGAATGTCCCACGAGACTTTCATGAAGCCGTCGCCGTTGATGAGTTCGTCGAACACGGACGCCCGCAATGCGATCATCGAGCCGGTTTCCTGCGCACGCCAAGTCCTGTTGAGGAACGCCTGGAGCATGATGGCTTTCGTCGAGGTCGCCCCGGCGCCGTAGGGGTCAACGTAGAAGACGGGTTCTTCGCCCGTGATGTACGGCTGGATCGTGTTCACCGTCGAATACGTCAAGTTGACGACGGTCAGATCTGCGGTCGCATCTCCCGTCGAGGGCGTCCTTGACCAATGATCACCCAGGTAGGCGATCTCGGCTTTGCGCCAAACGGATTCCCGTTTCTGTTGGCGATACGTTTTGCCGGCCTTGAGGAGATCGGCTGCCTTTCGGGTCAGCTCGATCTCCTCCATGCCGATCGTCTCTCGGGCATATCCGGTCGTGGACGGCATCAATCAGCCCTTCTTGCGGGAACGTTTCTTCGCCGCTGGTTTCGGCTTCGGGGCCGCAGCCGGCTCTGGGGCCGGCTCGTCGGGTTGCGGTCGTCCTGTGTAGAAGTGTGCGTCCGGGTTGGTGGTCATCGGCCCGTCTGCCTCTTCTTGACGGCGGTCTTCTTCTTCGGGGCTCGCCGGTACGTTCCAGTTGCTTGCGGACTGCCCGCTTGTGGACGTGGCCTAATGGCACGGTTGTCCTTGCCACGGGTCGCCTTCGATATCGCCTTCTGCTTCTTCTCAATCTTCCGATCGGTAGCTCGACGAGTCTCTGCCCGGCCTACGCCACGGGACCGCTCGTTACGAGATGGCACCTTTTTCGCTGTCCGCTTCGTCGCCGTCCTCGACCCGTTGCCCGGATCGTAGTTGGGCCGGTTCCTGGTGCCCCGGGTGGAGCGGCTACCGCCGCCGCTCGGTGCGGGGCTGCTGCCGGCTCCGAAGCCGGTGCGTCCCTGCGAGTCGGTGCGTTTCGCAATCCGGGCTGCCGATTCTTCGGCGTCCCGGCCGGCGATGTACCTGTCCATGTCTTCACGCTGCTCTGCGAGCGTCTCAGCTGATGGCTTGCTCGAAGGCAACTGTGGGTTGCCTTCGAGTGCGTCGGTCACGTTGTCGAACGGGTTGACTGTCTGCACGAAGTCCATGGCCCGCTCGAGGAGCGAGCGTTGTTTCTTGGTTGCCATCAGCGGATCAACGAAGCGTCTGGGTTGGGATCCGCACCCGAGTAGCCCATCGCCGGTACCGACTTGTTCGCAACGGTCAGGTCTGCGAGGTCGGTGGTGTCCACGGTGGCGACCACACCGGACAGGCCCATGTGTGCGTCAGCGAGCTCGGTCGCCTGCGACGGTGACGGGGTTGATACGGACTGGATTTCGTCGTCGACTCCGGCCGTTTCGGTTCCCATCGTGGTGTCGTCGAACACGTTGGATGCGTGTGTGAACGTCTCCGTTGTCGGATACGAGTTCGCTGCGACTCCGGTCGCTTTGGCTGTGATGACGCAAGCATCGCCCACGAACGCCGCCGCCGAAACGGTGGGGTGGATGAGGGTGCCGGCGAAGTACTCCGTACCCGGCGTGCCGGATGCGTTGATGGCGGCCACGATGTTGACCTTCGTCGCTGCCTCGGATGCGCCGATTGCTACGTCGTAGGCGGCGGCGGGGGTCGTCATCATCTTGTAAACGGTGGTTGCGATCGTGAACGTGTTCGTCGAGGTGACGGGTTCAGCGATGGTGAGTTCGCCTTGGGAGGCGACTCCTACGTCACCGAGGGCGGTGATCTCGGCGGCAAGGGTCGGGAGGTCTATCGACTCCCGGGTGCCGGTGGGCAGCACGATCGGTGCTGGGTCTTGATCTGCCATCAAATGCTCCCTATGGATCGGTTGATGCCTGGCTCATCCGGTGACTTGACCGGGCCGGGCTGCTCTGCCGGCTTGGTGAGTTCGGCAGTGTTACCCATCGGATCACCGCTTGTTCCCGGCGACGGGAATTCGATGGATCCGATTTGGCTCTCCGGGTTGGCGGGGCTTACGCCTCCGACTGGGCTTCCCGAAGACTCGACTCCCGGAACCTGTGATTCCGGGTATGGGCCGTCACGTCCACCGGGACGATTGGGCGACTTCAGTTCTCCTGACAAGTCATCCTCCTTGGACGATCATAAAGGACTGTACCGCATCGGAGCCGCTGGTCATACCACTTTGTCCGATGGGGGTGGCGAGCGGCGACGTTCCGGCGTTCGACGTCGTGTCTCCGAATACGTCATCGAAGGTGGTGGGCCGGGTCACATCGTCGTACCAGATCGGCGGGAAACGGCCGACGTCGTTGGCGAGCTGGTAGGCGATGAGTGTGGCCGATACGAGGTCGTCGTGGTTTCCGGGCGAAGCTCCGAAGCGGCCTTTCCGGTCGGAGATGTACGATGTGAATTCGTTGTAGAGCCTCTCGTCGTGCAACAGGCATGTCGAGTCGGAGAGGAGTTTCGCCAAGTGATGCACCGATTTCGGCTTCGAAACGTGGGAGGTGACCCATCCGTATCGGACGGTCCGGTCGCCTACTTTGATCTCAGCGATCTTGTCCATCCGGTAAAGGCGTGGGTAGCCCTGGTCTTGGAGATGAACGAGGGGCGTGATGCCGACGGCGTTGCGTTCGGGGCCGAGCAAAGCGGTGTGGTACCAGGAGGCGATCTCCCACAGGTAGCGGCCCAGGTCGTGGATCGGGATGTGGGCTTTCACGGTGGCCTGGATCTCGAGTGTTTCGACGTTGACGACGACAACAGTCGAGTAGTCCTTGTCACCGATGCCTTCGGCAACGTCGGAGGCGACGACATAGTTCGGTAGGCGCCGGGGCCGGCCGTCTTCGTCCCGGTCAACGTGCGGCTTGTGCCACACCCACATCTCGAGCGGGTATTCGCCGGCCATGGATTTGTCGATGAGTGAGAATTCGGGGTCCGTCGCTTGGAACATGGCGAGGTCGTACCGCCACGCCGGGGCTTCCCAGTCGTGTTCGTCCCGCAAAACCTCCAAGTCGTAAACCGTGTTGCCCGACTTGAGGAACGCTTCCAAAGCGGTGGCCGGATATTCCTGGGCGAACAGGCGAGGCTGGGAGCGGTAGCGGCGTCTCGTCTTCTCATACCATTCCTGGTCACGGCCGGGCACCGATTGCCACGGATAGAAACTGTTCGACCATGCCGAGTCGGTGTGATGCGAGTCTTGGTAGATCTGATGGAACCAGTTGCCCATGCCGTTCGCCGTAGACAGCACGATCATCGGCCCGTAGCACATCGGATCCAATGCGCCGAACAGGTCGTCCGCATATTCTTGGAATCCGGCTTCGTCCATGATCACGCCGTACACGGCACGGGACCGGCCGGCCTTGCTGGTCGAAGGGATAGCGGTGATGGATGAGCCGTTGTCGAACCCGAACACCTCGTAGGTGTCACGGGTTAGCTTCGGGCCCCGTTTCCTCACCCACGGCGGCAAAGCCGAATACGCTTGAGCGACCTTGGTAGAAAGAGTCTCGACGGCCTCAGCCTCACCGATCGACGTGATGAGCCACGGACGATCCGGGTGGAACATGATCGACCACAAGGCGTAGGCCGCTGTGATAGTCGTCGCACCGATCTGCCTCGCTTTCAAAAACACGTGCCGTCCGGCCTCGACGGACAGACGATCCATCGTCTCCACAATCTCGGGTTGGAACGGATACAAGGGACGCTGCCGATAGCCCTCACCCACAACGTTGACATGAAGATTGTCGGTGATGAAATCCATCGCAGACGAAGACCACAGCCGCCACTGCATCTCACGATGCAACTCGAGCTTCGAAACCTTGACGTCAGGCGACCTGGGTGTCTTCATCTACGGAATCATACATGCGGATCGCCAAAGCCTTGATCTCGGCATCCGACATGTCCTCCGTCGAAGCAACATCGACCTCGAGCTGCTTCTCATGCCAATCGGCCAACAACTTGAGCGCCTGGATCTGTTTCGGATTCGACGGATCCATCGCCGTCTTCGTAGCAGCCTCGATCAGATCCGGCCACGCCTCCACGATCCGCTGCGCAACCAGCTTCCGCTGATCACCGATCACACGATAATCCGTAGACCACACCCGCAACGTCTGACGAGACACGTTCATGATCTCACTGAGCTCCTTCATCGTCTTAGGACGACGAATGTTCTCAGGAGTAGCCAACCACTCGGCAAACTGCGCCTTCTCATTCTCCAACGCCACATACGGACGCCGAGAACGAGGATGAATTCGATTTTCGGCAGAATCGCCCACTGGCAGCCTCCTTCGCTCGCCATCCCCGCACCCTCTTCGCTCCGACCCCTCACAGGGGGTCGAGAGCCGGAGCAGCGGGGCTCTTGCGTCGGCAGTGGGCAGTCTACACACGCAATGCAAACGGATGCAAGTCTCAGGCGATGCAACATGCAGGTTTTCTGCACGCATGGTGGCCTGTGGCCCGAGTCGGACGAGGGCCCGCCCCCCCGGTAGGTGAAGCTGCGCCGCCCCGTGCTGTCGCCTACTACTGGCTGCGCTCGCCTCAGACTGTGCCGCTCTGCACGCTGCGCCTGTTCTTGTACGTTGGGGGTGGCGGCGAGCCCGCCAGTGTTGGCCGCCAAAACTGTGGGCCGAGCCGGGTCTTGCGACCCGACCCGGCGTGGTCTTCCGTTAGTACCCGAGGAAGCTGAGCGTGTCTGCTGCGGCTGCGAGGCTGTCGATCGTGTTGCCGATCAGCTTGAGCTGAAAGCGGGCTTTCATCTCACCGTTCTTGTCGTCTGCGTAGACGAGGTTCTGGATGTCGTTGCTCAGCTCGAAGCCGTCTTCGCTGAGTTCGATGCAGAGGTCAGCGATCATGTCGATCACCGTCTTCGTCGTCGGCACGTCCATCGTCGCTACGTCCTGGTTGTCGATCCAGCTCATCTTGCACCGTCTTCCGTGGTTGCGAGTCTTACGCCCTACCCAAGCAGGGGTGTCCCACGGTGCAGCCTCGCCTCCTGTCTGTCGATCAAAACGAGAGCGGGGCACCGGGGAGTACACGGCTCCCCGATGTGTGGCGCTCGTCACCCGCTGCGCCCGGAAGGAGCGCTGTCCGTTACTCGTCTCGGCTCCTCTCCCCGTGCGGAGAACTCTGTTAGGCGTGGATGGCTTCGAGGAGTCGTGCGCAGGCGGCGCAGGCGTGGATCTCTGGTGCGAAGACCCGTACCTGTGTGTTCGGCGTTCCGCAGACGGTGCAGAGAATGATCGACCTGGTGGTCATGAGCGTTGACATGTTGTTCCCCTGTCGTTGATGGTTCGGCTCCCCGCCCCGCTTGCACGGGACGAGGAGCCGGCTGACGTTCGTGTTCGTCAGACGATCGTGGCGTCCTCTTTCTCCGCTGCGTCGATCAGCTCTGTGATCTTCGCAGCGTGCTCGCTCGTCGCAGCCTCGACTTCGGTGCCGCTCGTCTGCGGGAAGACGTACCAGCGTCCCTTGGACTGGCCGAACTGGATCTTCTCGTACTGCGAGGCAGCGACGGTGAAGACTGTCCCGGCGGGCATCTCGGTGAGCTGCGGCTTGGCCTTCGGCTTCCCGGCACGCTCGAGGGCGGCCTCGGGCGAGTCGTTCGAAGCGAACCGGCCAGCGACGGTGCCGACGATGGTGCGGATTGCGACGAAGACTTTGTAGCCGTCGCCGGAGCCGAGGAGCTGAGTGCGATTGGCCTGGTTGAGGACGGACTCGTACATACGGAACTTGGACATGAGATCTCCTTTCAGTTGGGTGTAGATCTCACAAGACGGATGCAGGGGTGTCTCACGGTGGTAGAGGGCAGCGTGAGTGGGTGCCGGGGCAGGGGAAGCTGGGTCTTCGGCCCTGTTTCGGGGTCGGGTTCCGGGTTCGCCGGGTCGGGTGTCCGGTACGACCAGCGGCAATGGGTTCGCCGTGAGGCCCGGCCCAGGCGTGTGCTTATCGCACCGTGGATCCCCTGGCTGAGGCGCTTGGTCTGGCGTGTCCGTGCGCCTATCGCACCGGCAAACGTGTCGGGTCTGTACCTCACACTCGCACCATCACACGCTGCACCTCCCTGCCTGCCACGGTGGGACACCCCTACTCGTAGTCATGTCATCTATCACCGACACTTGAAAGGGGATGACGATGAGGCTCGTAGCCACACAGTTGTTGACGATGAGGACAGTCCAGCAGGAGCACATGATTGGGGGCATCGACGTACCGTATCTCGCCGGCCTCAACCACGTTCTCCAACGCTCCAGGGAGACGTCTACGTTGTTCGACTTGGGTCATGTGGCCCGACTGCCCGGCCACGTCGAAGTGGGCCATCAGTGGACGACTGCTGAGGCGCTGATCGCAGCGGTGGGGCTGTCGATCAACTTGGAAGCCGACCCTGTTCAGGTGGCTGGGTGTTGGCTCGAAGGGGGCGACGTGATGCTCGACCAAGACGACTACGACTATCGGGTAGCCGTCAACCTGTCCGTCACGATGACCGGGCCGCTCGGCATCTCCGACCCCGGCGACATCACCCCTGCGGAGGACCGCATCGCCCGGGCAATCGACCAGCTCGGCAGGCTGCGCCGGTTCCTGTTCGCTGCCGTCCTGCTGGGTGGGTTCACCGTCATCGAAGGGGATGGCTGATGCAAGGCGTCGAGTTCGTGACGTTCCTCATCATCATCGCAGCTGGCCTGTACTTCTCGTTCTGCCCACCGACCGACGACGACGACAAAGGAGACAGACAGTGAACGATCCGACGATCTCGCTCAAGCTATACGACAACAACGGCGACTTCCACGAAGCGATCGGGGTAGCCCGGAGCCCTGGCCTGGGATGGATGGGGGCGCAACCCTACGTCGTGCTCCACGGGCGCAGGTTCCGACGCATCAACGACCTGCGCTTCGAGCGCCGACCCAACTACGGCACCCAGCCGTACATCAACTACGAAGAGGTGGCATACGAATGACCAATGAACTGACCGACAAAGATCTGGGCGACATCATCCAGCTCGTCATCGAAGACCAGGCAAGAGTCATGATCGACAACATGCTCATCCAGTC
>RCNB010002251.1_pt1 | contig 11919 bp, 10 predicted proteins | sample 2041321 | NCBI WGS metagenome assembly RCNB01 (sample SAMN09708232, study PRJNA481090) | Marine sediment metagenome, whole genome shotgun sequencing project. | reverse complement strand
TAACATTACTTTTCAGATTGACAATCACACAAAATTCAAAAGAGACGGTAATAACCTTTATGCTAATATAGATTTGGATCTATATAAAGCCATCTTGGGTGGAGAACTTGTTGTAGATAGTTTTGAAGGAAAAGTGAAACTTAAAATAGTTCCTGAAACCCAAAATGGATCACAAGTTAAACTAAAAGGCAAAGGTTTTCCAGTATATAAAAAAGAAGGGAAATTTGGGGACCTTATATTTACTTTTAATTTAAAAACGCCTGTTAACCTCAATGAAAAGGAAAAAGAATTGTTCAATGAATTATCAAAAATGAGATAGTTATGGCTACTGAAAAATATATTCCTGTACTGCGTCTTTGTGATTTGTATCAAATGGAAGTTACTTTTTTTAAAGAATTAAATGAGTATGGGTTGATAGAAATAGTATCAAAGGAAAATAACATGTATTTGCATCAGGATAAACTTTACAAGGTTGAAAGAATTATTAGGATTTATCGTGAGTTGAATGTAAATATTGAGGGTATCGATGTGGTTTTGAACTTGCTTGATAAAGTCGATAAATTGCAAAACGAAGTATATAGCATACAGAGTAGATTAAGGTTATATGAAGATGATCATTGAGTTAGAAATACAAATAAATACTAATGAATGACCAATTAAAAATTGCTTTTACTTTTCTATTGATTACCATGATTATATCCTGCTCAGACAAGAATAACAAACAAAACTCATTTAGTAAAAATTCAGAAATTGATCTTGACGGATTGTGGTTGTCTTATAGTAATGACGCAACAGTTTTTAAGCTCTGGTCACCTGATGCTGATAAAGTGAAACTGCATTTGTATAAAAAAGGGAAAAGAGGCGAAGCTTATGCAACTCATGATTTAGAGCCAAGTGAAGGAGGAGCCCTTTGGGTTAAGAAAATAGATGATGATTTGAACGGTGTTTATTATACTTATCAGGTGATGATAGATAAACAATGGTTAGATGAGACACCTGGGATTTATGCCAAGGCTGTGGGAGTCAATGGCAAAAGGGCTATGGTGTTAGACTTCAACTCCACTAATCCTGAAAATTGGGTTAATGATAAAGGCCCTAATTTGAGGTATCCAAATGAAGCCATCATCTATGAATTGCATATCAGAGATATGACCATACATCCTCAGTCCGGGTCAACAATGCCGGGTACATATCTGGGATTGGTGGAAGCAGGGACAAAGGGGCCTGAAGGAATTGCAACTGGGATTGATCATCTTAAGGAGTTGGGCATCAGTTATGTGCATTTGTTGCCCACATTTGACCATTATGCTATCAATGAAAGTAGATTGGATAGTGCTCAATTTAATTGGGGTTATGATCCGCAGAACTACAATGTGCCCGAAGGATCTTTTTCAACGGACCCTTTCAATGCAGAAGTTCGAATCAAGGAGTTTAAAACAATGGTAAAAGCCTTTCATGACAATGGTATTGGAGTGATATTAGATGTGGTATACAATCATACAGGGAGGACTGAAAATTCAAATTTTAATCTTGAAAATCCTGATTATTATTATCGGTTTCGTGAAGATGGTTCTTATTCAGATGCCGCTGCCTGTGGAAATGAAACCGCTTCGGAGAAAGTGATGATGCGTAAATATATTTTGGAATCCGTTAGCTATTGGACTGAAGAATATCATTTAGATGGTTTTCGTTTTGACCTTATGGGGATTCATGATATCACCACTATGAATGAAGTGGCTGAAACCCTAAAAAAAATAAACCCAAATATTTTTGTTTATGGGGAAGGTTGGACAGCTGCTGATTCTCCCTTACCTGAAGAAGACAGAGCTTTAAAAAAACATACCAAACGCATGCCGCAAATAACGGCCTTTAGTGATGATATTAGAGATGGCTTGAAAGGTTCAGTGTTTGAAGATGAAAGTAGAGGATTTGTTAACAGGGCTGAGAACACAGAAGAATCTGTGAAATTTGGTATTGTAGGATCCATCGACCATCCTGAAATTGATTATACCAAGATAAATTATTCAAAAGAGGCATGGACCAACGATCCTTGGCAGGCCGTTTCGTATGTTTCCTGTCATGATAATCATACTTTGTTTGATAAATTACAGGTATCAAACCCTGATGCTGATTTTGACACATTGGTGGCTATGGATAAATTGGCCAATGCCGTTGTCCTGACTTCACAAGGGGTTTCATTTCTTCATGCTGGATCTGAAATGTTGAGGACCAAAAATGAAGCACATAATTCATATAATATGCCAGACTCAGTCAATCAAATTGATTGGAATTGGAAGGTGAAGCATAAAGATGTTGTGGCCTATTATAAAAATCTTATTCGTCTTAGAAAAGAACATCCTGCTTTTCGAATGACTTCAGGTGATGAGGTAAGAAATCATTTGAATTTCAAAAGAGTAGAGAAGGGATTGATTAGTTACCAGATTACAGACCATGCGAATGGTGATGCATGGAAGAATATTCTTGTCATTTATAATTCAAATGAAAGAAGTATTGAATACGAACTTGAAGGGGAATGGAAATTAGCTGTTGATGGAAACGATTTTAGGCTAGAAAAAGGTGCTAATATTAAAGATAAAGTGAAAGTTTCTGCCATATCAATGTTAGTGGCATATCAGAAATAGGACTAGCCCTAATTTTATTCACGTTTAAATTCGTTTTCACCAGAACTCTGCAAGAGTATTAGTTAATTTTGAGTAGCTTTCAATAATTATTATCAGCCAATACTAATCAAATCATTCCTTATGGAAACCAATAAGCCAATTATATCGGGCTATCCTGTCTTTTCATTGTTAGCATCTTTAGTGATCATCATTGCAGGTGTTCTGTATGCCCAATCTTTTATCAATCCGATGCTACTTGCTATCTTTTTAAGCATAGTATGTGCCCAGCCAATTATCTGGATGAAAAAAAGGAAAGTCCCTTCGAGCATTGCAATACTTATAGTATTGACTGGGATTGTGGCTATATTTATGGGCTTCGCGGATATCATTGGAACCTCGGTTTCTAATTTTTCTAACGACGCTCCTATTTATGAACAAAGACTCGAGCAAATATGGATGGAGGTGATACAATTTTTCAATGAAAGAGGTATTGAAATAACTGGAGATAAGCTTACAGAAATTATAGCTCCTGGAAAAGTAATGGGCTATACTGCTGGAGCATTGGGACAGTTAGGTGGGGTGATGAGCAATACCTTTACCATATTTTTTCTGATGTTGTTTCTGTTAATGGAGTTGGATAGTTTTTCAATAAAAACAAAGGCCATAGCGGCAAATACAAATGTTTCGGTTGGATATCTCAATACTATTGGCAAAAGCATTCGTCATTATCTCTCTATAAAAACGGTAACAAGTTTATTAACTGGTTTCATCATTTGGATCGGTCTGTTGATTATTGGAATAGATTACGCCATTATTTGGGCTTTAATTGCCTTTTTACTTAATTACATACCTAATATTGGCTCTATGATAGCAGCACTTCCTGCTGTTTTATTTGCCTTGATTCAATTGGGTGCGGGAGGTGCCTTCTGGACTATTGTTGTATTTCTAGGTGTCAATTTGGTAGTTGGAAACCTGGTTGAACCTAAAATAATGGGGAAGGGATTAGGACTTTCAACCTTTGTGGTTTTTGTAGCCTTAATATTCTGGGGTTTTATTTTAGGAACCGTAGGTATGTTTCTTTCTGTGCCACTTACGATGTCAATTAAAATCATGTTGGAGCAAAAGGAAAGCACCAAGTGGATTGCGGTATTTTTAGGAACAGATGAAGACGCAAAATCGATGTTGAGAGGGCCAAAAGAAGGTGCCTAGAATTTAGGTTGTAATTGTTTTTTTGCAGGAATTTGTAGTACCCTCGCTAGGAATCGAACCTAGATCTAAAGTTTAGGAAACTTTTGTTCTATCCGTTGAACTACGAGGGCAAAAAAAAATATTCCTAAGAAGGATATTTGAAGACAAATATAAATGTTAATTGGAATAATATAAAGCTTATAGAGAGAGATTTTTCATATTTATCTTTTATTCCAAACTCTTGCTCTATGACTTCTTTTTTTATCATAAAAAGCCTTGCTTTTTATGTTCTTTTTTTAGGACTGAATGCATCTCTTGACGCTCGAATAGAATCTGTATCATCTACTGATAACAAGAAAGATATTGAAGTAAAAACATAAGGACAGATTAGGTGGTCAGTCATATTTAAGGAACAAACAGTAATTCAAAATACTGTAATTTCAATGACCATATTTGGATGAGGGTTTTAGGAGTTGGTCCTATTCTTTAAGTCATGAAATCAAAATCTAGGCAAGAGGTTTTTGATCTGCAGATAGCACATAAAATTTCTCATATTGAGAGTGTATTTAGTGAAATGACTTTGGATTTTAAAGGAAATTATCGAGGCAGACAGCAATACAATTATACTAATTCATATGCTTAGCGGAGTAGTTTGGGCAGAAAGGAAAATGATTTAGTGATAGAATGATACAATAAATCATTACATCATTGCTTTTTCCATTCTGGCGATTAGGTTATTAATCTCAGCGTTAATTCGCTTATAAAACTCCTTATTGTATTTATAGAGCCTCTTATTATCCATTTTATAAATTTCCAATTGTGTGGCTTGATTCGTTTCCTTTACAATAAAATCGGATATTTCATATTGATAGCGTTCGTTCTTTATGGTTAGGTTGACCTTAAACTTGACTTCTATATATAATTCAGGGAAGTCATTGGGTCCCCAAAGCGTTTTAAATGAATGTTCTCCTGAAATAATTTGGTGCGTATCATCAAGAGGTTTATTTTCTCTTACCGAAATATTCCTTTCGTCAAACCAATCAAGGGCCCTTTTTTGCAGTTCTAGTTTAGATGTCCCCGAAACTTCGAAAACGTTTTTGTAAACTACTTTTGAATTTATAATGGGTAATACATCCAAAAGTAATTTCTGACCATTCATTTGAATAACAAATAAAAAGAGCATTAATGATATTTGCTTCATGGCTTTATTTTTGAATAAAAATGGGTGAAATCAAAAACTAATTTACTAAAAAAAACATCATATTTTTAAAACATTGTCAAGAGTGGAAGTATGTAAAATAGCATATATTTGTTTCGCTATTGAATCACTAGATCATTACATCATTAAATCATTCTCAAATAGAAGCTTCATTTCATAAATATCTGTTAGAATTTAAAAGACCTGGAGGAACATCACGCGGGGTTTTACGTCAAAAGGAAACCTATTTTTTATTGCTTAGATCGGGTACTAAAATTGGTGTGGGTGAATGTGGAATTTTTAGAGGTTTAAGTTACGATGACAGGCCTGATTACGAGTTTAAATTAGAATGGTTGTGCCAGAATATTAATTTGGAGCCTGAAGTTTTAATGAAGGAGCTAATTGAATTTCCATCAATTCAGTTTGGTTTGGAACAAGCCTTGTTATCATTGAACTCGAAGGATAAATACGAATTGTTTCCTTCAGATTTTTCAAAAGGTTTGGATCGTATTCCGATCAATGGATTAATTTGGATGGGAGAGGCGTCTTTTATGAATGAACAAATTTCTAATAAGCTGAAAGAGGGTTTTACTACTTTGAAAATGAAAATTGGTGCCATAGATTTCAAGACAGAATTGGACATATTAAAAAGAATAAGGAATCAGTTTGATGAATCTGAACTTGAACTAAGGGTTGATGCCAACGGGGCTTTTTCAGTTGAGGAGGCAATTACCAAGTTGAATACATTAGCTAAATTTGGAATTCACTCCATTGAGCAGCCAATAGCTCCTGGTCAATTGGGATCTATGAAAAATTTATGTGAAAATAGTCCTATACCAATTGCTTTGGATGAAGAATTGATTGGTGTTTTAACAAGAGACCAAAAAGAGGCATTGTTAAGTTCAATAAATCCTCAGTACATCATTTTGAAACCTAGTTTGGTAGGAGGATTTCAAGGGAGTAAGGAGTGGATCAAGATATGTGAAACCCTTGGAATAGGATGGTGGATTACATCGGCTCTGGAAAGTAATATCGGTTTGAATGCTATTGCCCAATTCACATATACATTAAAAAACAAGCTTCCTCAAGGCCTTGGAACCGGTGCTCTATATACTAATAATATTGATGCGCCGCTTTTTGTCAAAAAAGGAGAATTGGGATATGATAGGGAACACAAATGGGGCAATTTGATGCAGTTTCTTAATGAATAATACTATTTTTAGCGAGATTTAGATTGTAACATGAATTATATTGAACAGGCATACAAAGGAAAGAATGAGTGGTGGACGTACTTACTTAGTTTAATGACCGTTTTTTTGGGTTGGCAGGTGTTGGGAATCGTTCCACTTATTATGGTTGCCTTTAATAAATCTGATGACTTTGAAGAACTCGCCAATAGTTCACAAAGCGCTTTTGGAGATCTTGGTATAAATTCAAATCTATATTTATTTGTGATGTTATTGACCTTTGTATTTGGTCTGATCTTTTTATTGTTTTCAGTGAAAAAAATACACAATAGAAGTATTACCAGCCTAATAACCGCTCGTCATAGAATCGATTGGAAAAGGATACTTTATGGTTTTGGTTTGTGGTTTTTATTGGCTGTATTGTTTCTGGCCATGGATTACGCTATCTCTCCTGAGCATTATGTATATAATTTTAAACCAGAATCATTTGTCATTTTGGTATTGATTGCAGTTGTGTTTATGCCTTTACAGACTAGTTTTGAAGAGTTGTTATTCAGAGCTTATCTGATGCAAGGAATAGGAGTGTGGTTTAAAAATGCTGCAGTTCCTTTTCTTTTTACTTCAATCATGTTTGGATTGATGCATGGTTTTAATCCGGAAGTTGAAAAGTTGGGATATTTGATTCTGCTTTATTATATAGGGACAGGCTTTCTATTTGGGATCGTAACTTTAATGGACGACGGGGCAGAATTGGCATTGGGTTTGCATGCTGCAAATAATATTGTGGCATCAGTATTTGTGACTGTGAATTGGGCTGCCATTCAAACGGATGCTTTATTTATTGATATATCTGAACCTTCCTTGAATCTCTATATGTTTGTTCCGATATTTATAGTTTATCCCTTAGTCATCATTCATCTTTCTAGAAAATACGAATGGTCTGACTGGAAACACAAATTATTTGGTAAGATAAGTGAACCCAAAAGCTTCAATGAAAACTGATGTCCTACATAATGACTTTCAATGGAATGGAGTTTCCTTTGATTCAGAGCAAAATTTAATTGATTTTGTTGACATTGAATATCCAGAATTATCTGATTTCATAAGACAGTGGTTCGGGGATGCTGGTATTGTTTATTGCAAAACTTCAGGATCAACAGGCTCACCTAAAAACATTGGCCTTAAAAGGGAGCATATGATTAATTCGGCCAAATCTACGGCTGATTATTTTAACTTGACAAGTGGGTCTCGAGCTTTGCTCTGTTTGCCTTTAGGTTATATAGCCGGAAGAATGATGTTGATCAGAGCCATGGTTTTAGGGTGGCATTTGGATGTCATAGCTCCTGGATCAAAACCAAAAATCAGGGCACAAATTCAGTATGATTTTTCGGCGATGGTGCCATTGCAATTGTATAACAGTCTTGATCAAATAAGTAATATTAAAACACTTATTGTTGGAGGAGGGAAAGTGTCAAATTCGATTTTAGAAAAAATTAATACACTGCCCTCAAGAATATTCGCGACTTATGGAATGACTGAAACGATTACACATATTGCTGTTAGTGCATTAAACCGGGCGGCTGGTAAAATTATACCAAAAACTTTATTTAAAGCCCTTCCAAAAGTTACTTTCTCAATAGATAATAGAGATTGCTTAGTGATTAAAGCACCTCATGTGAGCGATAATATCATTGTTACTAATGATGTGGTGGTATTAATTTCAGAAACTTCCTTTGAGTGGTTGGCGAGATTTGATCATGTAATCAATTCTGGAGGCTTAAAAATTTTTCCAGAACAAATTGAGAAAAAGTTAGAAACAGTATTGGAGGATTCATTTTTTATTTCTGGAATGAAAGATGAGGTGTTGGGAGAAAAATTAGTCATGTTTGTTGAAGGTCTTGAAAATGATCAACTTTTCAACGAACTCAAGGCTTATCAAAAAGAATATCCCGAGAAAATATCTAAAAATGAACTTCCTCGGGAAATATATTTTATGAAAAGGTTTCAACGAACTGAGACAAATAAAATCAACCGAAGTGCAACACTGAAGTTACAATATTAAGTTATATTAATCCTCAGATGTCAATACCCATTGCCCTTTTTCAATCAAAGGGATGGCTTGTTTGTATTTAACCATTTTTGCCTCTCCTGTTGCAATATTTTTAATTGAAACTTTTTCATTTCTTCCAATTTTACGTTCGGTCCTGACAATAGTCTCAGTTACTTGTTGCGCCTGAGTTTGATTCGTTTGGTTTTCTTGTGTTGAGCTATTGAATTCAGCCTTGCTTAACTGTACTTTCTCTTGTTTCTTTTCACGAGCTTGAGAAACTTCCTGAGCGCTTTGACTAGGTAATTCTCCTTTAAATAAAAATGACAATACTTCCTTATTTACCTTATCCAACATCTCTTTAAACAATTCAAAAGCTTCAAATTTATAAATTAAAAGAGGATCTTTTTGCTCATAAGTAGCATTCTGAACTGATTGTTTCAAATCATCCATTTTTCTCAAATGATCCTTCCAAGTATCGTCAATGATTGCAAGTGTAATGTTCTTTTCAAAATCTTCAACCAATCGCTGTCCTTTACTTTCATAAGCCTCTTTTAAATTAGTCACCACCTGAAGTGTTTTTATTCCGTCAGTAAATGGAACTACAATTCTTTCATAGCGATCACCTTGTTTTTCATAGACATCCTTGATTACTGGATAGGCAGCAACGGCGCTTCGTTCAATCTTATTTTGGTAATGCTTATATACCACTTCGAATAATTCATCCACCAAGACTCTTTCATCCTTAGTTTCGAAATCTTCTTTAGAAAAAGGGGAAGTGGAAGAAGAAAACCGAATCAATTCAAATTCAAAATTCGAATAATCATTATTCATCTTATTATTTAGCACTATAGAATCACAGGTGTCATAAATCATATTAACAATATCAACCTGCAGTCTTTCACCATATAAAGCGTGCTTTCTTCGTTTGTAAATTACCTCTCGTTGGGCATTCATGATATCATCATATTCAAGCAAACGCTTACGAATACCGAAGTTGTTTTCCTCAACTTTTTTCTGTGCTCTTTCTATGGATTTAGAAATCATTGAATGTTGAATAACTTCACCTTCTTTAAGTCCCATCTTATCCATCATCTTGGCAATTCTTTCTGACCCAAAAAGACGCATTAGGTTGTCCTCTAATGATACATAAAACTGTGTCGATCCAGGATCTCCCTGTCGACCAGCACGTCCACGTAGTTGTCTGTCAACCCTTCTTGAATCATGTCTTTCAGTACCAACGATTGCCAAACCTCCGCTATCTTTCACTTCTTTCGAAAGCTTGATGTCAGTTCCACGACCAGCCATGTTCGTTGCTATAGTAACGACACCTGGGTTTCCTGCAGATTCTACAATATCTGCTTCTTTCTTGTGTAATTTCGCGTTTAGTACGTTATGTGGAATTTTACGGATCGATAACATCTTGGATAACAATTCAGAAATTTCAACCGAAGTGGTACCTACCAGAACAGGTCTTTTTTGGTTTACTAAATTGTTAATCTCATCGATAACTGCATTGTATTTTTCTCTTTTCGTCTTATAAATAAGATCTTCTCGATCATCCCTTATCAAAGGCACATTTGTAGGAATCTCTACAACGTCTAACTTATAGATTTCCCAAAATTCTCCGGCTTCAGTAATCGCAGTACCCGTCATACCTGAAAGTTTGCGGTACATTCTGAAATAATTTTGCAAGGTGATCGTAGCAAAAGTTTGGGTAGCAGCTTCAATTTTTACGTTCTCTTTTGCTTCCAATGCCTGGTGTAAACCATCTGAATATCTACGTCCATCCATTACACGACCCGTCTGCTCATCAACAATTTTGATCTGATCTTCTATGATCACATACTCCACATCTTTTTCGAATAGAGTATAGGCTTTCAGCAATTGATTCATGGTGTGAATTCGCTCGCTTTTGATACTAAAATCTCTGTATAGTTCTTCTTTTTCTTTGGTATTCTCCTCAGGAGAGAGGCCTTTGGCGTCAATTTTTCCCACTTCAATTCCCATATCTGGCAATACAAAGAAGTGATCCTCATTGTCTCCTGAAAGATGAGCGATACCCTTGTCAGTTAAATCAATAGAATTAGTCTTTTCTTCAATAACAAAAAGAAGTTCTTCATCAACTTTAGGCATTTCTCTGTTATTGTCTTGCATATAGAAGTTCTCAGTCTTCTGCAGTAATTGTCTGATACCTTCCTGACTTAGGAATTTGATCAAAGCCTTGTTTTTTGGCAAACCTCTAAATACTCTGTACAAAAGGAATCCACCTTCTTTGGTATCTCCTTCAGCGATTAGCTTCCTGGCTTCAGCTAAAATTCCAATTAAGTATTTATTTTGGATTCTTACCAGGTCATCAACCTTAGGTTTCAGCTCATTAAATTCGTGGCGGTCTCCTTGGGGGATGGCTCCCGAAATGATCAAGGGAGTTCTGGCATCATCTACAAGTACAGAATCTACTTCATCTACAATAGTATAGTTATGTGGTCTTTGTACGAGATCCTTTGGCGAGTGCGCCATGTTATCTCTTAAATAATCGAATCCAAATTCATTATTGGTTCCATAAGTGATATCCGATAGGTAAGCTGCCCTTCTTTCGTCAGAATTGGGTTTGTGGTTATCTATACAATCAATACTTAAGCCGTGGAACTCAAAAACAGGTCCCATCCAGGCCGCATCACGTCTGGCTAAATAATCATTAACGGTTACAACATGCACCCCATTACCTGTTAAGGCATTTAAATATATAGGTAGAGTAGCCACTAAAGTCTTTCCTTCACCAGTCATCATTTCTGCAATATTACCTTGATGTAAAACAGCTCCACCAATTAATTGCACATCGTAGTGTACCATGTCCCAGGTTATTGGCTTTCCGGCAGCATTCCACGTATTAGACCAAATGGCATGATCACCATCTAGGTTTACATAGTCATTTGCTGATAATTCTCTGTCAAAAGCAGTTGCTTTGACTGTAAGGGTTTCATTTGTAGCAAACCTTTTTGCAGTTTCTCGCATTACTGCGAATGCTTCAGGTTTAATCTCATTTAATACATTCTCAGAAGCTTCATAAGCCTCGTCTTTCAACTGATCGATTTCCTTATAGATGGCTTCTTTTCTATCTATTGTCGCCGTTTCTATTTCTTTTGTTAGTATTGTTTTCTGCTCTTCATGTGACACAATAGCATCGGCGATGGTATTTTTAAAAGTTGCTGTTTTTGCTCTTAGTTCATCAATTGAAAGGCTTTCCATTTCCTTGTCAAAGGAGCGAACTTTGTCTACTATTGGTTGTAAAAGTTTAAGATCTTTCTTTTTTTTGTCTCCAACAAAAGCCTTAAGTACTGAATTTAATAAACTCATAATTGTATGGTATTATAACTGATTAAGAATCAGTGTTTATTTTCTGATAGCTGGCAGCAACGAAAATCTATCTTCTCTCTAGTTTGAAGTAAAAAAAAAAGCCTCGTAAGAGACCTTTGTTTTTAGTATTCATCTTCATTCCAAAGGAAATCTTCATCCGTTGGATAGTCCGGCCAAATCTCTTGGATGATCTCGTAACTTTCACCCTCATCTTCGAGCGCCTGCAAGTTTTCTACAACTTCTAAAGGTGCTCCGGTTCTTATTGCATAATCAATCAGCTCGTCTTTTGTTGCCGGCCAAGGTGCATCACTTAAATAAGAT
>RCNB010002250.1_pt1 | contig 11922 bp, 9 predicted proteins | sample 2041321 | NCBI WGS metagenome assembly RCNB01 (sample SAMN09708232, study PRJNA481090) | Marine sediment metagenome, whole genome shotgun sequencing project. | reverse complement strand
CGCGGGCGTCGGCGAGCGCCTTGGTGTCAAAGCATGATCCTCGTATTCGGCAAGACCGGCCAGGTGGCGTCAGAACTGGCGGGGTTTGAGGACGTTTTATGTCTCGGCCGAGATCAGGCTGACCTAAGCGATCCTGATGCATGTGCTGCTGCTATTCGCGCTCATGCGCCGAGCGGCGTGATCAATGCGGCAGCTTACACAGCCGTCGACAAAGCCGAGGTCGAGGAACCGCTGGCGACCGTTGTCAATGGAGACGCCCCCGGTGCGATGGCGCTGATCTGCGCCGAACTTGGCATCCCGTTTGTAACAATCTCGACTGATTATGTTTTTGAGGGCAGCGGAACAACTGCTTGGAAACCCGAAGACGTGCCGGGGCCATTGGGTGCATATGGCCGTTCAAAACTCGCAGGAGAACAGGCGGTACAACAGGCCGGTGGCGCGTTCGCAATACTGCGCACATCCTGGGTGGTATCTGCGCACGGAAACAACTTTGTCAAAACCATGCTCCGTCTTGGAGAAACACGCGATGCTCTAACAGTTGTCGCCGATCAGATTGGCGGACCAACCGGAGCCCGCGAAATTGCTGCGGCTTGCATGACCATGATCAAGGCTTTGATGTCAGCGCCGCATAAAAGTGGCATTTACCACTTTGCCGGAGCGCCTGATACAAGCTGGGCGGATTTTGCCCGTGCCATTTTCGATCAGGCTGGCATGAAATGCACAGTCGCCGACATTCCGTCCAGCGCCTATCCGACACCGGCTGCCCGGCCTCTGAATTCCCGGCTCGATTGCGAAAGTATAACGTCTGCATTTGGACTAGAGCGCCCCGATTGGCGGATCAGTCTCACCGAAATTCTCAGTGATCTGGATCAGATTTAGGATATAAGTGCGCCCAGTGGATAGACTTGATGCTATCCAAGACAGTTGATTTCAAACCGTTGTTTTTTTAGGATACTATCATGACCCAGCGCAAAGGCATTATATTGGCAGGCGGTTCTGGAACGCGGCTTTACCCGATCACGATCGGTGTCTCCAAGCAGCTAATGCCGATCTATGACAAGCCGATGATTTATTACCCGCTGTCGGTGCTCATGCTTGCCGGTATCCGCGAGATTGCGATGATCACCACGCCGCAGGATCAGGACCAGTTCAAACGCAGCCTTGGCGACGGCAGCCAGTGGGGAATCTCGCTAAGCTACATAACTCAGCCTTCGCCCGACGGATTGGCACAGGCCTATCTGCTGGCCGAGGATTTCCTTGACGGCGCCGCCTCGGCCATGGTGCTGGGCGACAACATTTTCTTCGGGCATGGCCTGCCTGAACTACTGGCCGACGCCAATACCCAAAGCACTGGCGGAACGGTCTTTGGCTATCATGTTGCCGACCCCGAGCGCTATGGCGTTGTCAGCTTTGATGCAGATGACCGCGCCATTGCAATCATTGAGAAGCCGGAAGTGGCGCCATCAAACTACGCAGTCACCGGCCTCTATTACCTTGATGGCGATGCCCCAGCTATGGCGCGCGAGGTGCGCCCATCTGCTCGGGGTGAGCTGGAAATCACCACTTTGCTGGAAATGTACCTTCATGCTGGCAAGCTGACCGTCAAACGTATGGGGCGTGGATATGCATGGCTTGACACCGGCACCCATGGCAGCCTGCTGGATGCCGGTAATTTTGTGCGGACTCTGGAACAGCGCCAAGGGCTGCAAACCGGCTGTCTGGACGAGATCGCTTTCGGACATGGCTGGATCACTGCAGAAGAGCTTGATCAACGTGCTGACATGTTTTCCAAGAACGCCTACGGCCACTACCTGAAGGGCCTGTTGGTCTAACAAACAGTTCCACGCGTGACTGAGGTCGGTCGACTGCTATCTGGTGGTGAGACGTCGAAGACATCCGGCCAATGCTGCGGCATCGTCGGTTATCAGCGACATCGGGATATGGCGAAACTGCTGTGACATGCCCTGCCCCTTTCCGGCGCCGGTCGCGAAATCAGCATGATCGACAACACTCAGAACGCCGCGTGCAACGCTTCCGGCAAAATAAATCCCGTTCAACGGCAGATATTGAAAAACCAGTTCGCGACAGAGCGCACTCAGCAACTCGGCATAAAATTGCACAATCTGATCCGCAGCCGGGTCATCGCCGCGACTATGCGCAGCCATAATCTCGTTGCCACTTCGCTCAATCCCATTTGACGCTAAAGCATAAAGTCGCTGAAACCCGCGCCCCGCGAAACATTCTTCTACGGTCCCGATCTCTGCGGCGCGCTCGCCAAATTGGTGCTCGAGCATATCAGCAACTTTTGACGGCAATCCACAATGCCCGTACTCAACCGAAAGACAGGCAGGGCGACCGGGGGGACGGTGTTGAACCGCGCAAAGATTAAACCCTGTACCAATGCCGACAATCAAAGATTGATTGTTGGGGGTAGCATCGGGAGAGGACGGCCTTAGGGAGCTGAGCTGAGACAGGTTCAAATCCTCGACAGCATTTCCCAGCGCCGCCAGATCATTGATCAACAGCACCCGCTCTGTTGATAACAGCGCCCCGACATCAGCGGCGACAATGTGCCAGTCACGGTTGGTCAGGCGGGCACTATGGGACGTGACAGGCCCTGCAATCGCGACGCAACACCCGTCTATCTCATGGCCACTGTGTTTGGTGCGAAACTGCCTAAGAATGTCCAAAAAAGACGCTTCGTCGCCGTTTTTGTACGACGTTATCGTGTCCGCGCAAACACCAGCCTCGTCAGCCAGCGCCACACGTGTGTTGGTTCCGCCAATGTCGGAAACCAAAAACATGACTAGGCATCCTCGGATGGGCTTGATTTGTCGCTTGGGTTCTTGCCCAAGATGATCATGCTCAGGATGTCGTCGTCGGTGACATCCTTAACGTTGACAACCCCCACAAGCGCACCGTTCTTCATCACCGCAGCCCGGTCACAAAGCTCCATGACGGCATGGATGTCATGGTCGATCAGAAAAATACCCAACCCCTGTTTTTTCAGCTCGTGGATCAGCTCCGCAACCATCTGGGTTTCCTGTGGACCAAGGGCGGCCGTGGGTTCGTCCATAATCAGGATCTTGGCATTGAAGTAGACCGCGCGCGCAATTGCCACCGACTGTCGCTGGCCCCCCGACAGGGCCGAGACCGGATCGGAGAACTTTTTGAAGTTCGGGTTCAGCCGATGCATAATTTTACGGGTTTCGGCCTCCATTTGGGCATCGTCAACAAAGCCCATGGGCGTCGTCAACTCGCGCCCCAGAAAAAGATTCGAAGCCGCGTCAAGGTTATCGGCCAATGCCAGCGTTTGATAAATCGTCTCGATGTTGTACTTACGAGCATCACGCGGGTTGTTGATCGTGGCGCGTTCACCTTCGACGTAGACTTCGCCCGAATCTGCCTGATAGGCACCCGAGACACATTTGATCAGGGTAGATTTTCCTGCGCCGTTGTGCCCCAGCAGACCAACAACTTCGCCGGGGTAGAGATCAATACTGACGTCATCGACCGCTCTTATTCCGCCGAAGGCAATCGCGATGTTGCGCAATTCAACAAGTGGAGTTCCAGAGTTCTGTGTCATATCAGCGTCCCTCATTTGGATTTGCTGCGATAAAGAATGTCGAGGTAAACAGCGAGTACCAGAACAGCGCCGACCACAATCTTCTGGATCGCGGCGTCAAAACCAATCAGCACCATGCCGGTCTGCAACGATTGCATGACCAGCGCACCAAGGATCGCACCATAAATCGTGCCGACCCCTCCCGACAAAGATGTGCCGCCGATCACAGCTGCGGCGATGACATAAAGCTCGTCCAGCGTTCCCAGAGCATTGGTTGCCGAGTTCAGGCGAGCCGACGCAACGACAGATGACAATCCGGCCAGAAACCCCATGAGCGCGAAAATCTTGACCGTCATCATCCGGGTGTTAATGCCCGCCAGTTCGGCCGCTTCCGGATTGCCACCGATGGCAAAGACATAGCGCCCGAACTGCGTGCGGTTCATCAGGATTGTCATCAGGATGCCAACACCGATCAGGATCAGTACCGGGATAGCAAACCCGTGACTGATGAACAGCCCGCCGTCCGGAACCTCGATATTGTTACGTTCAGCGTGCTGGCGCACAATCCCCTTGGGCCAGGGGTAAGAATTCACCAGCAGCACCGCACCAATGGCAATGCCGCACCCCAGCACGCCAAGAAACGTATCGGCCCAAACTGGTCGCAGTGCGAATTTGAACTTGCGCCGCTGGCGCCGTCCGTTCAGCACCAAAAACACAATGCCAATGCAGGCCAACACACCGACGATCCAGCTGCCCACCGCACCTATTGCACCGTAAGGGCCACCGCCAAGCAGAGCAAAAGTGGAATCCACCGGAGAAATTGTCTCGCCTCGAGCGATCAGGAAACCAGCGCCGCGCCAGACCAGAAGGCCACCCAGAGTGACGATAAAGGCCGGTATCTTGAGATACGCAATCAGCGAGCCTTGCAGTGCACCGACCAGCGCGCCGGTCAGCATTCCTGCGCAGGCCGCAATGATCCAGATCGACCAATGACCCAGCCCAACGAACTGCGGCAGGATATAGACCTGCAGCATCCCCATGATAATAGCGCAAAAACCAAGGATAGAACCAACAGACAAGTCAATATGCCGGGTGACTATGACCAGAACCATACCCGTGGCCATGATCCCGATACTGGAGGTCTGCACCGACAGGTTCCACAGATTTCTCGGGGTCAGGAAGGCGCCAAAGTCATTCACCAGCGCCCCATACAGATGAAAGCCAACCCAGATCAGGCCCAGTGCGCCAACCATCCCGATCAGTCGGGTGTCAAGCTCGGTCGCTTTTAGGAACCGTGCAACCATGCCGTCGTCTTGGTTGGTCTGTGTGGTGGTGGGAGCGGGTGTTTGAGTCATGTCAATGTCCAGCGCTTGTGTGTGTTGCAAGAGTGCATTCCGCAAAGTGAATGCACCAATCCCATGCAGCCACTGCATGTCGCAGGGCGTAGGAATGCGGGTAAGAAGAAACAGTAGGGAGTGTCCGGCGCGACAATAGTCGGCGCGCCGGACAGAGCAGCCTTACTTGCAGGCCGCGACGTCTGGCATCGCACCTTCACAGGCTTGTTCTTTGCTGATGTGACCGGCATCGATCGCAAGGTTCAGCGTATCTTTGGTGATTGGTGTCGGATCAAGGAAGATGGCGTTCATTTCAACGCCGTTTGCGCCACCGGACCATTTCACTGCACCGTCAATGTCAGCCAAAGCTGTGCCACCGGCAAGGGCAACGGCAATGTTACCGGCCGCTGTGCCCAGATCACGCGAGTTTTTCCAGACTGATACGGTTTGCGTCCCGCGGGCCACACGGTTCAGCGCGGCAAGATCGCCGTCCTGACCACCAACCGGAATCGCCAAGCCCTGTGCCGACAGAGCAGCAATAACGCCACCGGCCATACCGTCATTTTCGACCAATACCGCATCAACTTCGTTGTTCGAAGAGGTCAGAATTTGCTCCATGTTCTTCTGAGCATTTTCTGGCTTCCAGCCGTCCGAAAACGCCTCGCCTGCAATCTTGATGGTTCCGGCGGCCACTTCGTCGCCGATCACTTCCATCATGCCTTCAAGCAGGAAGGCAGCGTTTGGATCGCCCGGGTCACCTTTGATGATCGCATAGTTGCCCGTAGGCTGTGCGGCCTGAACCGATTCAGCAATGATGCGGCCAACGCCTTTGTTGTCAAAAGTCAGATAGAACGCGCGGTCGTCTTCGATCAGGCGGTCATACCCAACAACAGGAATGTCTTCGGCGGCGGCTTTATCGAGCGCCGGGCCGATGGCATCTTTGTCCATCGCCAGAATGATCAGTGCATCAGCGCCCTGAGCGATCAGCGACTCAACATCTGTGAGTTGCTTAGATGCAGACGCCTGTGCGTCTGACGATATGTAGGTCGCGCCAGCGGCTTCCAAAGCACCCTTGATGGCGGCTTCGTCTGTCTTCCAGCGTTCTTCCTGAAAGTTTGACCAGCTAACGCCGACGGTCAAATCTTGCGCAAAGGCCGCCGTGCTGATGGCAGTTCCTAGTAACAGTGCTGTTGCTGCTGCAATCTTTTTCATGATGTCCTCCCAAGACTATATCACCCGGATGATTTTGCAGTTCAAATCCGGGATTTGCAGATTGTTAGTGATTTTAATTCGAAAATCAAATTAAATAATCGGAGAAGGTTTAATAACCAGAATTCAAGCAACGATTCGGTCTGAAAAGACCACTTGAAGGGCTTATTTTATTGGGGTTTGTGCGGGTGCAGCGACCAGATCGGAGGCAGGAGTGATTTTCCAACAGCGCGAGCAAGGTCGTCGTACCTTACTGAATGCGATTCGCCGAATCGGCCCGGTAGCTCGCATTGATCTGGTCGACGAAACCCATATCAGCCGGGCCACCGTGACCACAATTACGGCAGAGTTGCTTCGGGAGGGCTTGATCGAAGAAATACCCCGCGACACCGGTGATGGCGACACGCGCAGAGGTCGGCCACGGGTCGACCTGAAAATTCGAGGCGCTGCACATCTTGTCGCCGGCATAAAGATCGGCAACCGCGCCCTCTCGCTTGTCCTGCTGGATTTTGAAGGTGTGTTGCTGGCAGAGTTGGAAACCGATCTGGAACATCAGGTCTGGAACGCCGATGAACTTGCCGAATGCCTCGCCGACAATTTGGTTCAACTGACGGCAAAAGCCGGTGTGACTTACGAACAGATTTCCGGCGTTGGCGTCGGGATCGCCGGGATCGTCGATGCCCCGCGCGGCTTTGTCTACTGGTCGCCATCACTGAACGAACGCAACATTGAATTCTGCGGACTGCTCGCGCGCAGACTGGGCATTCCAGCGTTTCTTGACAATGACGCCAATCTTGTTGCTGTCGCGGAACAGTCTTTTGGTCTGGGGCGCGACGTTTCGGATTTCATCGTTGTCACCATCGAAAGCGGCGTTGGCATGGGGATTGTCATTGGCGGTGAACTCTACCGTGGCACCCGCGGATGCGGGGCTGAATTTGGCCACACCAAGGTGCAATTGGATGGTGCTTTATGCCGCTGCGGGCAGCGCGGCTGCCTTGAGGCCTATGTTGCGGACTATGCCCTTTTACGCGAGGCCTCTGTCACGTCCGCAGACGACGGAACGGGCCGTGCCGAAAAACGCATTGAACAGTTGCTTGATGCCGCCCGCGAAGGTGACGCGACCGCAAAGAACATCGTCAATCGCGCCGGTCGGATGTTCGCGATGGGGCTGGCCAATCTGGTCAATATCTTTGATCCGCAACTGATTATCCTGTCCGGCGAGCGCATGCAGTCTGATCACCTTTATGCAGAAGGGGTTCTGGAAAGCATTCGCTCTTCCATCGTTCAGATCGACAAGGCCCCTCCCGAAATTGTCATTCATAAATGGGGCAGCCTGATGTGGGCCAAAGGCGCTGCAGCTTACGCGCTGGCGGGTGTGGCGGAAATTGCATTACGGGAACTGAACGACCATGCGGCCTAATCTCTTTGCGCTTTGTGTGATGTTTGCGACGGGGGCCGCTCACGCCGAGCCACGTTTCGTGCCTGTATCCGCCCCCTCCCACGTCTATTCCGGCGGCTGGGAGCATTTTGTCGGCGGTGGACTTGCCGCATTTGATTGCAACGGCGATCACTTGCCCGAATTGCTGGCAGCAGGTGGCGAAGGCAATGCTAGCCTCCTGCGCAATATGTCATCTCGTGGCGGGCCGGTGGTTTTTGCCGACGCGACGCCAGACAGCCTCAAGTTGGCACATGTCATCGGGGCTTATCCACTGGACATTGACAGCGACGGTGTGCTTGATTTGGCGATCCTGCGTGTCGGGCAGAATAGTCTGCTCAAAGGCGGCGCGGACTGCAATTTTAAACCGTTTGATGACATCGGTTTTGAAAGTCCCGAGAAGTGGAGCACAGCCTTTTCTGCAACCTGGGAGGCCGGGCAAGACCTGCCAACACTTGCATTTGGCAATTATGTTGACCGCAAAGATGCCGACGGACCTTTTCGGGCCTGTGATACAAATACGCTCTATCGCCCTGATGGCAAAACCTACAGGGCACCTGCCGCGCTCGCCCCCGGATACTGTGCCTTGTCGATGTTGTTCTCTGATTGGGGCAAACAAGGCCAGATTGATCTGCGCGTCAGCAACGACCGGCACTATTATGTCGACGATGGAGAGGAACAGCTTTGGGCGCTGACACAGCCGCCCAAGCTTTATTCACAGCAGGATGGCTGGCAAAGCTTCAAATTATGGGGAATGGGGATCGCAAGCCGGGACATAAGCGGAGACGGAGTGCCAGAGGTTTTTCTGTCTTCGATGGGTGATCAACGGCTTCAGTCTCTGGTGACAGGCGGCGCAGGTCCGACCTATCAGGACGTGCCGTTTGAGAAAGGAACAACCGCACATCGGCCTTATACCGGTAGCGACGGGCGTCCCTCCACTGGGTGGCATATCAGTTTCGGCGACGTGCAAAACGATGGCAGAGACGACGTTTTCATCACAAAAGGAAACGTGGAGCAGATGCCGGACAGCGCCATGAAAGATCCCAACAATCTGCTTGTACAGGGTATAGACGGAACATTCACCGAAAGGGGCGATGTTGCCGGTCTGGCGACCCACCACCGCAGCCGTGGCGCGGCCATGGTGGATTTCAACCTCGACGGTTTGTTGGATTTGGCCGTGGTTAACCGGCGCGCTCCACTGGAGATTTATCAGAACGTCACTGACACAACCGGCAACTGGATCTCGATCCAACTGGAACAACCTGCGCCAAATGTGAATGCAATAGGGGCATGGATAGAAGTAGATGACAGACATCGGGTACAGGTGCGCGAACTGACTGTCGGGGGTGGCCATGCGGGCGGAACTGCCGGACCAGAGCACTTTGGGCTGGGCGCTTCAAATCAGGTCCGGTTAAGGGTAATTTGGCCGGACGGCGCGGCAAGCGGTTGGGTATCGGCTAACGCGGGTCAATTCCTGAAAGTGTCACGTGACGGTGATGGAGTTGCGCTGACAGCTTATTGATCGACCGGCAAATCGCTTGGCACAATTATTGGAACGCCAAGCCGGGTCACCGGGTCAGTCAGCGCTTCAAGAAAGGCCATCAGTTCTTTGATTTCCATGTCGCTTAATGGAACAGGCTCAAGAGTATTGGCCGCCGCGATCCTGTCAACTTCTGCCGCGTCCGCCATCACGGTGAAGTCAGGGCTGCCCTCAAGCGCCGGCAGGATTGCTTGACTTGCATCGTAGGATCGCAACGATTTGACTGGGTTAAGATGATGCCGCACCACAGCTTCAAGTGTGGCATAGGCTCCAGAGTGCCCATACGGCGCTGTTGTAGTCACATTGCGCAAAGACGGCGTGCGAAAGCGATACAGGTCTGCCGGATTAGCTGTCACCCGCGCCCGGCCTTCGTCGCGGTGATGCGATTCAAACCTTGCGGCTTTGCCCGGTCCGATTTGCGGCATGGCAATGGCGTGAAACTGGTGATCTGTCTGGAACTGACCAGAATGGCAAGTTGCACAATTCGCCTTGCCGTAGAACAAGGCCATGCCTTTTACGGCATCGTCTGAAAGAGGAATTCCATCCCGCAAATACTGGTCAAACGGGCTGTTGTCGGCCCGCCACTCAAACCCAATAAACGCTGCAATTGCATTGGAAATATCCGAGAAATGCAACTGAGTTTGAGCGCCAATAACGGGATCAAAGGCCGTCCGGTATTCGGGGATATCCGCCACCCGTTTTGACAGAATAGCCCAGGCACCGTTTTCCCCCGTCAGGAAACCCTGCCGCACAGCTTGCGCAACGTCATTTTCAGAATAATGCCCGGCCATCTCATCACCGGAGAGGACCGGAAACATGGTCTGTGCAGACAGAACCGATGCGAACCCCGGCTCCATGTCGTCGCCAAGCGGTGTTCTGATCCCGCTCGGCTGGGAGGGGTCCGCCTGCAAACGACCATCGTGGAATAGTGAAACAAACTCCGATGCGCCCAGATTGAACAGCGCAGGCGAGTTTCGCGGAATACGTTGCTCAGGTGGATTTGTGGCGTCCGCCTTGCGATCAGGTCCAAGCCCGCTGGCCCCATCGCCAAGACCCAGCGAAATCCGGTCTGTTGTGCCCAATCTGGTGTGATGGCATGTGGCGCAAGCTACGGTTTTGTTGCCACTCAGGATCGGATCAAAGAACAATTGCCGTCCCAGCAATACCTGCGCCATAACCGGTTCGGCGAATTCCGCATCGGCGCGCGGCAGCGGCTCGGCGCTCAGAACTCCCGGCAAAACTAGGGCGAGAAAAACGAACTGCTTCATGGTGTTCCCATTGGTGCAATCCGCACTGTAGTGCGCTGATGGTATGGCTGATCCGGCGTGGCAATAACAGATGGAAAATGGGCGATGTTGGGGCTGTTGGGAAACCCTTGCGGTTCCAAGCAAAAGCCGGACAAAGGCGCGTGACTCTGGCCGGGCCACGGATCTGCGCGCGCGACCAGATTGGTTCCCGTGTAAAACTGCAGGCCCGGCTGGTCGGTCTTTAGTGTAAGATCCATCCCATTGGGTGCCACCGCTCTGGCGGCAAAAGCAGCATCCTGATCAAGTACATAGTTCAGGTCGAGACCGGCCTTAGCAGGATCAAGCTCAGACAATCGGCGTGCCGTCCGCAAATCGACGGCGGACTTGTCCAGACTGGCAATCTCGCCGGTTGGGATCAGATCAGGGTCTGTGGGGGTATAGCCGGTTGCTGCAATTTCTACTGTATGGTGCCGCACGTCGCCCTGCCCCATTAGATTGTAATAAGAATGCTGCGCCAGATTGATTGGCGTTGCACGATCTGGCACAGCGCGCATGTCATAGGTCAAAACATGCCCCGAAAGCGAGACGGTCACAATCAGCTTTATCCGCCCCGGATAGCCCTGATCTCCGTGCTCAGAGATCAGGCGGAACTGAACCGCCCTTTGGCCCTCTGGCTCCATATCCCATATTCGGGTCTGGATGCCCCCGGCCCCGCCGTGCAGGTGATGTGCTCCGTGATTGCGATTCAGCGCATAACACTGCCCTTGTAGAGAAAATGCAGCGCCGCCAATACGGTTGGCGACCCGTCCCGCGATCACGCCTAAATAGTTCTGGTTGTGCAGATATGCCTGCGGGTCGCGATATCCCAGCACAACCGGAACCCGCTCGCTCCCCAGCGGGACTCTCCACTCCTGCGTAATGCAGCCAAGATTGAGCAACGTGACGGTGACGTCCCCATCCCGCAACACATGGGATCTGATCCGGGTCATGCAGATGCCACCTCAGACAAAGCGATTGACGTAATTCTCCAAGATCTCCTGACGCCCTGATTGTGGTTGCGGCGCGGTTTTTCCGGAATGAACCTGCTCAAAGATGCTGCCAAGGTCACTGCCGAGAAGATCTTTGCCTTGGGCTGTGTCCCACCCGGCGTAACGTTCACTCAGCGCCTGCTCCAACCCGCCATCTTCCAGCATGGCTGCCGCCGCTTTCAGACCACGGGCGCAGACATCCATGCCGCCGATGTGGCCGGCGATTAAATCTTTTGGGTCAAGGGATTGCCGGCGTAACTTCGCGTCAAAATTGGTCCCGCCAGCGCCCAACCCACCCGCCTTCAGAATATGATAATACGAAAGTGCCACCTCTGGCACATTGTTAGGGAACTGGTCGGTATCCCAGCCTGACTGATAGTCGTTGCGGTTCATATCGATGGAGCCCAAGGCACCTAGCGCTATAGCGGTTGCGATTTCATGTTCAAAACTGTGGCCCGCCAAAATCGCATGGCCCTGCTCAAGGTTCAGCTTTACCTCTTTCTCCAGCCCGTATTTCTGCAGGAAACCAAAGCAGGTCGCCGCATCATAATCGTATTGATGTTT
>RCNB010002249.1_pt1 | contig 11924 bp, 14 predicted proteins | sample 2041321 | NCBI WGS metagenome assembly RCNB01 (sample SAMN09708232, study PRJNA481090) | Marine sediment metagenome, whole genome shotgun sequencing project. | reverse complement strand
GCTGGCGTCGAAAACGTCTCCGAGGTCGAGCTTCATGGATATAATTGGTCAGTTGAATAAATCAGCTTTACCTCAGATTGACGGGTTTTACGGCGGGAGCAAAGTTTAATATTGCTTCGCCCATATTTGGGAAAGCTAGAGCCGCCATAGCTCAGCTCGGTAGAGCGTCTGCCTGTTAAGCAGTTGGTCTTCGGTTCGATTCCGAATGGCGGCGCCAATCACATTATCTCAACGAAGCTTATCTGTTTCGCAGAGATGGCCCCCGTATCGAGGTTCACCGTGGCCTTGATCTCCACGTGCATCTTGTTCACGGTAATACTTGCAGCACTAAACTCGAACCTGAAATAGGTCTCAAGCTTCACCTGGTAGCTATCCGAGCCAACCTCGGTGTTCTCGGTGGGGTTCCAGACGAGGCTTCCCATCATGTCGTCCACCTCCTGGTTGAGGAGGATCTTGGCGGTGGTCTCCCCGAAGATCGCCACCCAGTCACCAAAGTCCTCGTTCTCGACTATCAGCTGGCCGTAAAGTGCATCAGAGATGTCCTGTTTGAACCCATCTGATGGGTTTGCCATGTAGCTGGTGTATATTGTGATGCCGTCGTTCTCCCTTACCAGAGCCTGAATAGACTCAAGAGCATTGTTCGCGGATTCATAGGTGGTCTCAAGGTCGGCTAAGTCGATGATCACCTCTTCCCATTCATCGTTGAGGTCCACAACGTCCTCGTTTAACTGGTTGAGAGTGCCCTCAAGAGCATCCAACTCACCGCTCAAAGAGCCCTCAACGTCATCCAGCTCTCCGCTCAATGCGACCTGTCCAGTTTCTAAGGCGGTGACCCTGTCGGAGATCCCATTGATGATATCAGCTAGGGCTAGGATGTCTTCGAGGCTGTCTCCAAGGCTGGTGATGTTCTGGTTCATGGAATCTAACATTACACCGAGTTCACCGATGTTATCCTCGACGTCTATCACTCGTCCTTCGATGGTCCTGCTATTCTCGTTGACCATGTTTGGGTAGAAAACCGCGTATCCTGAGCCGAGGCCTAGGCTGGCTCCGATTATCAGACCGATTAATACCAGTAAAAGTGGTTTTGAGACGGGGAGTCTGCTTTCCATACATAGAGTATGTCCGTGGGTAAAATAAACCTTTGAGCCGTGTTACGCCTTGAAGTGGTCCCACCCGCCCTTCTCGATGGGTGTGACGGTTCCGTCGCGCTCGAAAACGATGTCTTTGCTCTTGTTGACCGTCCCGATGGTTATCAGTTCGCATCCGACGCTCTGAAGAGCCCGAGCTATCTTCCCGCGGTTCCTGGGGGAGTACGTGAACACGAGCTCGTACTCCTCACCCCCGAACAGCGCAAGCTCGTTGGGGTCAAGGTCGTTGTAGACAGCGAATTTCTCAGCTGTGGGGTGTACGGGGATGTGGTTTAACGTGAACCCGTACCCGCTGCTCCTCCTCAGGTCGTAGAGGCTGACGCTGAGCCCGTCGCTGGAGTCCATGCAGCTCGTGACGCAGCCGGTCTCGGCGAGGGCCAGCCCTTCCTTGACCCGTGCGTTTGGTATGTGAATTGAATCTAAGATGGAGTCACCTAGGGCCTCGGGTATCAGAGTGCCCTCAAGAAGGTGCTTAAATCCTGCGGAGGTCAACCCGAAGTTACCTGTCACTGCCAGTTTGTGCCCTGGCTTGACGCCGTTGTCACGCTTCATAATCTTCTTTGACTCGATGATGCCCATGGCCAGCCCTGAAATGATGACATCACACGCCTCGTTGGTGTCCCCTCCGACCACGTATGCATCATACATCCGCGCTCCAGCCTCGAAGCCTTTGACGAGTTCCTCGGCGTCCTCGACGCTGTAATCGCTGGGAATAGCCAGGTTGGGCATGAAGGCGATGGGCATTACGCCCTTTGCGGCGAGGTCGCTGACGTTCATCACCACGGCCTTTCTGGCGGCCTGGAAGGGAGTCATCCCCTCTGGGATATCTGTCTCCCAGACGAGCATGTCCGTGTTGATAACGAGGGCCCTGTTGCCCCCGATATCAATCGCGGATGCATCATCCCAGAAAGGGATGGGTGTGTCGGGCATGGGCGTGAGGTGCTTCATGAATATCTCGATTAGGCCGCGTTCACCGATCTCGCTTACAGTGGGCATAGCGTTCACCCTGATTTCCGCATACCTCCATTAAAACTTGGCTTCTTGTAAACGGATTAACGAGGCCCCAGTCATGTTTATAATATATTGTGCAGAGAAAAAGAGGATATAATATAATCGATAGCTTGAGCTGTAAGTGAATTATCTTTTGTTTCGTTTGCAAAATTCCTGTTTTAATAGATTTTTATTGTAGTATCCAGAAGTATAGTGATTTACGGAGCGTACAACCAGAATGACAGAGAAAAAGATGCCCCTCGATGATATCAGGGTAGTTGACATGACCCACGTTTGGTACGGACCATGGAGCACCATGATGCTAGCCTACCTCGGAGCCGAGGTGATCAGGGTAGAGCCCCCGTGGGGCGCCATTGACAGGCTGAGCCGCAGCGGAGTATACGGCGGAGTCCCTTACACCTTCCACCACCTCAACCTCAACAAGAAGGATATTACAATCAACACAAAGAACCCCGAGGGCCTTGAGCTCCTCAAGGAGCTCATCAAGACCAGCGATGTCCTGGTTCAGAACATGAGCACAGGTGCCATGGAGCGCATGGGCCTAGGATACGATGTCCTAAAGGAGCTGAAGCCAGATATCATCTACGCCGCGTTAAGCGGTTTCGGTCAGACCGGCCCATACAAGAACAGGAAGAGCTACGCCATGATTGCCGAGGCTTATAGCTCCCACTCAAGGCTGACTGGAGACGGCGTCGACCCTGATGGCCCGCCAATCGAGATGGCTATGGCCTACGGTGACATCGGTCCCGGTACCATGGCAGCGTTCGGCATTGTATCCGCTTTGCGCCACCGTGACAGGACGGGGGAGGGCCAGATGCTGGACCTCGCCCAGTTGGATATAATGACCGCATTCAACCCGGGGATCACCCTCTGGCAGCTTGGCCAGACCAAGCCGTTCGAGATGAGGAAGGCCAACCCAGGAGGCGGCATCGGAGGCATGTTCAAGGCAAAGGACGGCGGATATGTGCGTGTCGGTGTTTACAGCCCCAAGGCAGTGGACTCTATAAAGAAGTTCTTTGACGACGAGGAATTCAACACGGAGAAACTGGAAAAGTACGTCTCCGAGCATAACAGGGACGAGGCCGTGGAGCACCTACTTAAAGCGGAGATAGCGGTCGCCCCCGTCTATCACACCGATGACACCTGCGCTGACCCACACCTGGAGGCGCGTGAGATGTTCACGGAGATCGAGCACCCCAAGGCGGGAAAGTACAAGGCCATCAACTTTCCCTTCAAGATGAGCAAGACCCAGCCGGAGATCAAGAGCCCCGCCCCACTGCTTGGACAGCACAACAAGCAAGTGATATGCGACATCCTGGGCAAGTCCGAGGAGTACTTCGAGGACCTCAAGAAGAAGGGCATTATCGCCTGGACCTAAACATACAAATAATTTTTTAACAGCCTGTTACAATACAGGCAATACCGTGCCTCGGTAGCTCAGTGGTAGAGCGGCACCCTCGTAAGGTGTAGGCCGCGGGTTCGAATCCCGTTCGAGGCTCCATTATTATTCATTTTTCAAGCAACTGAAATGGGAGACACAACACCCTTCACGATTTATACGAAGTCAGGGTAGTAATACGGGATTCAACATGGATGATCTTCTCTTCACGGACGCCAGGATACTAACCGAGAAGGGTGTAATTGAGGGCTGCCTATCGGTCAAGGACGGGAAGATAATAGCCATCGGAACGGAATCCGGTCGAGATGCGAAAAGAATCGTTGATATCGGGGGAAAGCTCATCGCACCCGGTCTGGTCGACCTCCACGTCCACTTCAGAGAGCCTGGTTTCACCCAGAAGGAGGATTTCCTGACCGGCACAAGGGCTGCCGCTGCCGGTGGGGTGACCTCTGTGGTTGATGAGCCCAACAACAGCCCCGTGACCAACAGCCTTGAGGCCATCACGCGCAAGAGGAGGATCATCGAGGGAAAGGCTTACGTCGATTACACTCTCCAGATGGCCGTCTACGCGGACGGGCTGGACGAGATCAGGAAGGCACGCGAGGCGGGAATCATCGCCTTCCCGGTGTTTGATGAACTGGGGGACAGGCCAACAGGAATGGAGAACACGGTGGTCCTCTATGAGGCGTTGAGGAGGATCAAAGAGGTTGATGGGCTCGCGTTGCTCAACTGCAGGGAGTCCGATCTCGTCATCAAGAAGATGAACAGGCTCAGGGAATCTGGTAGGAACACTCTTTCGGACTATATGGATCACTTTCCTCATGAGGCTGAATCCCTGGGCGCTGAGAAGCGGATACTCCTCGCCCACAACGTTGGTGTGAGGGCTCACCTCAGGGAGGTATCAACACTCGAGACCGTCCAGATGATCAGGTCGATGAAAGGGTACATGGACACAATAACCGCGGAGATCAGACCCGACCACCTGTTCCTCAACCACGAGAACACGAAAGACCTGGGCCCATTCGCGCAGCAATGGACACCGTTGAGGACAAAAAATGACTCCGATGCCCTCTGGGAGGCGTTGAACGATGGAACGGTCAACGTCATAGCCAGTGACCATGCGACACATACTAGGGAGGAAAAGGAAAGAGGGTTAGATAACATCTGGAATTCACCACCTGGACTGCCGGCCATCGAGTCCATGCTGCCGCTGCTGTTGACAGCTGTGAATCAGGGCAGGCTCGGGCTTGAACGCCTCTTCGAGTGCGCGTCAACCAACCCGGCGAAGGTTCTTGGGCTCTACCCGAGGAAGGGCACCATCAAGGTTGAGTCGGACGCTGACCTTGTTGTCGTTGACCTAGAGAAAGAGTCGATGATCAGAGGGAAGGACTCCAAGGCAAAGACCCACTGGACGCCGTACGAGGACTGGAAGGTGAAAGGGGCCCCGGTCGCCACATACGTCAGGGGAATGGAGACATACGTGGATGGGGAAATCGTGGGAGAGCCGGGGCAGGGACGGTTCCTGAGCCTATAACGATATCCATATCAACTCTACCTGTCTCCAATTTTATGGTGAAACAGTGGCAAAGTACATCCTATTGTCGACGCTAACAAATGAAGGACTGACAACCATCAAGAACAAGCCCCATCGTATCAAGGAAGTCAACAAGGAAGTCGAGAAGTACGGTGTCAAGGTCCTTGAACAGTACGCGACTCTGGGACCCTATGACTTTGTGTCTCTTGTAGAGGCACCGGACAACGACGCCGTCTTCAAGATGAGCGTAGAGTTGGGAAGCAGGGGGACCGTGAAGATTCTGAGCATGCCCTCCATGACAATTGACTCGTTCATTGACACTATAAAATAACCCACCCCATTTTTTATGGCAGAAGGGAGCCTACTTTATCCCGAAGTACTGTTTCTGGTAACTGTCCTCATCCAGTATCCCGAGGCGCTCCATTGTCTGCCGCATGGTCTTCTGGTTCTGCTCGGATAGCTCCATCAGGGGCTTTCTTGGCTTGCCAACGTCGGCACCCACGAGGCTCATGGCGTACTTGAGTGGCACTGGGTTGGTCTCCGAGTACATCATCCTGATCAAAGGAAGGTACTTGTACAGTGCCTCCCGCATGTTCAGGACGTCGTCGTAGTTGGTCCACGGCTTGCTGATGGTGGCGATCTCCCTTGGGCAAAGGCTGCCAGTGACGTTGCTTGTTCCCTTCCCACCGCTCGCCATGACGACGGGTATCAACGCGTAGAAGGCGCAGTCGCAGCACAGGACGTTGAACTCGCCCCGTGTCAGCTCCACGGTCCTCATGACGCCGTATGGGTTTGGACCGGCTTCCTTGATGGCCACGATGTTCTCGTGCCTCGCTAGCCTAGCGATGGTCTCGGGCTCGATGTTGACGCCGCACCTCTCGGGGTTGTTGTAGATGGCTAGCGGAATATCAACGGCGTCGGCCACGTCCTTGAAGTACTTGTAGAGGCTGCTCTGCTTTGGCTTGATGTAGGGGGGCTGGACTATGAGCCCCAAGTCTGCCCCCGCCTCTTTGGCGTACTTGGCGTTTTCGATGGTCTGCTTGGTGGTCATGGCGGCCACACCCACCATGACGGGGATCTTTCCCCTCGCCTCGTCAAGGACGGTGTCGATGATCTTCTTCCGCTCGTCAGCCGTGAGTAGAATTGCCTCACCTGTTGAGCCCATCAACAATAACCCGGTGCTATTGTTCTCGGCTTGGAACCCCACGAGCTGCCTCAGGACATCGTAATTGACTTCATCTTTATCATCGAAGGGCGTGACCACGGCGGGCCAGCTTCCCTCCACGTTATACTTCTTCATACCATGAGGCTACCAATGATAGCTGATAAGGGTAACCTCAGATGCCCTGCATCATACCTTTTTCAATCCCCTACCCTATCTAACCTATCATGAAGGTTCTAGGAATAGTCGCGGGCCCGAGGAAGACAGGGCACACGGCAAGACTTGTGGAGGAGACACTCAAGGGAGCGGAGGAGGCGGGACACGAGACGGTTCTCTACTACCTCAGCGACATGGAGATCAAGCCCCTGGACGAGGGGGAGAACGGGTACTCGTATCCCGAGGACGGCTTCACCGAGCTCATGCCTCACATAGAGTCCATGGGGGCACTCGTGCTGGGCACGCCCATCTACTACGACCATGTGAGCAGCAGGGCCAAGCTGTTCATCGACAGGCTCTACTATTACAGTAACGCCCACGGTGAGGGATATAGGAAACTGTTCCCTGACGGGGTGAAGTTCGTGAACGCCGTCACGTGCGGATGGGATAGAGCCGACGTCTATGATGAGGTGGTCAAGTGGCTGAACGGCAGGATGACAAACTACTGGAATATGAGCGTCCACGGCTCACTCAAGGCACATGGAACAGGAAACAACCCAGTAAAAGAGAACGAGAAACTGCTGAAAAAGGCCAAGGACCTCGGAAGGAGCCTCTAAACCGTCTTTATTTCAATCTTGATCTCAGGTGTGCCCCTCATGGTGTTACCCACGAAGCACCTGTTACACTCCTCTAGGAGCCCATTGTAGTGCTCCTCTGACAGATCCGCCTTCAACTCGATGTTCATAGTGAACTCTCCGTACCTTGCCGGGTTCCCAGCTCCCGCCGTGCCCATCGTGATCTCAAGGTCGCTGTACTCCAGATTGTGCTTAGTCAGGTATGTCACCGCGTGCATCCCCGTGCATAGACCGAGGCCGGCTGTCATCAGTTTGCCCGGGCTCATTCCATTGTAATAGGAGTCCCTCGTTACCTGGCCGCTAACTAGTGACACGCCGTCATACTCGGCCATAAGCTTCCATCCATCGAGCTGCGTAATCTTCATGTTCATACCCGCATCGTAGTGCTGCTCGGATTTAGGGCTTACCGTAGCTCCAGGTATCCCTCGCCCATGAGGTGGGAGTAGTAGGGAACACCAGCTATGACGCTGCCCCTAAAGTATGTGACTTGTGCCCCCTGCCAGAACTTGGGCAGTGTTCCGTCCTCAACCCGCAGAACGTAATGGTGCCTAACGCTCAACGGCTCGTTTGAGCGTTGGAACCCTTCAGGGGCACGGTACTGGACCATGAAAAGCTCCCTGCTGAAATCGCTCATGTCAACCCCCTCCACTCCTGCCTCGGGCATATAGAGCCAGGGAAGTAGCCTTTTGAGGTTAAAATTCAGTACCCGCCATAGGAAGCTGAACAGGCCGGAGGGTAGCTCCCCCGAGGGAGGCTGGTCGTAGTCAGACAGGAAGACATTGGATTTTACCATTGAACCGTTCATCGTGTATGTGAGGCGGTTCCACTCCCAGTCGCTGCCGCTTGAGTTGGAGCCAGGAGTTAGCTCCTGACTCACGGTGACGTCGTACCAGTCAAAAGACGCGGAAGTGTCATTCACCTTGAGCAGCTCGATCCTGGTCTCAAGTACCCCATAAGGCTCATGGAACTCAACCATGGTTCTTGTGGCAACTAGCTCAGGAGGAGCATCTGGTTCGGCAAGGACATAATCAAGCCATCCTTGGATTACGTTGAGAATGGTCGGTGTTTCCTCGTAGTCTTTCACCACGAGGACGTGTTCAATTACAGACCCATGGGACTCTTGAAGCCACACACCGTTGGCTACGGCCTTGGTGGTATTATCTGTCTCGCCGCTTAGAGTCTGAGATAAGCTGTGGATTGAATGAATTTGGTCTGAGGCGTTCCCGTAAAAGACCATGATTTCCCCTTCCTGTAGCGCATCTCCCAGCTCATACTCGTTATACGCGGGGACATCTACGAGGTGGATGATTACACCGGAGTCATGTTTGAGTACCATGTGCCCGAGTTGAATTTCGCTCGCAGTCGCCGTTGAAGTGGAGGCGAGAAAAATGAACAAGAGGAGCGCTGTAAGCCGGGGTTTTATCAACGTGATGATAATCTGGTATACTCCCCTATTTAGATTGATACAAGTTATCATTACCCGTCTTTCTGAACTCGTAGTAACTGAAGCCGACAAGGTACAGGCCCGTGAATATGATGGGTAACACCACCAGCCATATGCTGTACTCGGGGACCAGCACGCTTAGTATGGCAATCACTCCGCAGACCTTGAAAAGCAAGCCAGCTTTCTCATGTGTTGACCGCCACACCTCGTCGCTACTGAGGGTCCAGGGCGTCCTGATCCCATAGAACCAGTTCCTCTCGGCCTTGGACATAAAGTGGCCCAAGAAATAGAGCATTATCCCCACGCCAGGGACGACGACTCGGGTCATGTTGAACTCGTACCCCAAGTTCTGGGCGATGAACAGCACGTTGAAAAACGTGAAGTAGACGAGAAGCAAGTTCATGGTGTTCGAGAAGTAACCAGTGGACACCTTGAGCTTCCCCTGGGGATCGATGCGGGGGAGGACATAGTATATGCCCAGTACAAAGGCCTGGACAAGCTGCATCAGGAGGAAGCCGTAAAGTTTTGACGAGTACCCGTCCGGTGTGCCGCCCGCCCCCCAGTGAATGATTATCCTCTCGGGAAGCATCGGGTATGTCACTAGGCTGATAATTAGATTGGCCACGAAGATTGCGAGCCCTATCCTTGATCCTGATTCCTTCTTGTCATTCATTATTTTAATCAACTCTCATAATTGTTGAGGCACATAAACTTTGTTTGATGGTAATAGACAAAAATTTATTTGTAAGACCCGGTCTTAGAAGGTGCGAGCCTTGGTAGCTCAGTGGTAGAGCGGCAGCCTTGTAAGCTGTTGGCCGCGGGTTCGACTCCCGCCCGAGGCTCCACTTCATATACATGTAGTCTCTGACCCGTGCATGAATCTCTATCCCTAGATTGAGTTTAAGTAGACCAGAAAACCAATCGGTTGAATATTAACCGAACCGCGTTACTTTTTCTTGGAAGCACGCTTCTTGGCGGGTGCTTTCTTCGCAGCCTTCTTGGGCCCCCGCTTCTTCTTTGGAGGCTCCTCTCCCTCGTGCTGACGCCTGACGTGCTGCTTCATCCCAGTCTCGCTGTTGAAGGTCTTTCCACAGATCCGGCATGGCACGGCGATGGCTTCAAGCTCGATGTTCTTGCCCAGTAGGTCCTTCTTGAGTTTTTTTATGAGTTTCTCTCCCTCGGCGTAGCTCAGCTTCTTGCTTGTCTTGAGCCTGACACCAACTGTGAGATTATAGTTTCTGAATTCCTGCTCATCCCTCTCCAGGCCAACCTCGTTAACTGTGCCCAGTAGTTTTGGATCTTCTTGTGCCATCGTTTCACCAGACAGGAATCTAAGGATTGAAAGGGATAAGGGCTTAAAAATTAATCCCTGTAAATGGATTGTCCCGTGAAATGATTATTGGAGTACGGTTATCGGGGACAATCCAAAAACACGTATTTATTGTCTGTTTATTATAAGACTAAGCGTTATCTCCAACGAAATTGCTTTAAACTCGTACAACAACCCGTTGGTGGTAAAAATAAAATGGGTTTCAAGTTGGATGAATGGGGATCATTCTCAAAGGTGGGAACGGGCTACGCGACGGATGTGGATGGGAAATGGTGCAGCTTCCTCGAGACAAAGAAAGGAGCCTACAGAGGAAATCATATTCACCCCTACGACCAGTACACGGTCCTGCTCGGGGGCTCGGCAATGGTGGTCAAGGAAATCGACGGCAAGCTAGTAGAGTATCCCATGACCGAGAATGAGGTCCACGTGACACCGAAAGGCTTGGCTCACATCCTCGTGCCCCTAGAGGACGCGGTTCTCTACGAGTGGTGGCAGGGGCCTTTCGAGGCGGAACCATGTCCCGGCGTATTCGATGAGTACACTGAAAACAGAGATGGGCCTTCAGATTAGGCCGCCTTCTTACCAAAACTGACCACGAGGTCAACGAGCTTCTTTGAGTCTATCTCTGCCCTTGCCCTCCAGTCAAGGTACAGGATGCCCGAATCGTCCTCCCCTAGGTATCCCTGATGGATGTACCTGTCGATGTTGAGCTTGACCCTCCAGCCGGGCAGCTTATCCTGCAGGATTCGCTCCACGTCCTGGCGCGGAACCTTGCCCTGCTTTGAGATTATGTAGGCCACTGACACGGCCAATCCCGCTATGTCGTCGATACGCCAGCCGATGGTCTTCGCCGTCTTCTGGTCAACGGTCCCCCTCATGATGATGTAGTACCTTGCGTCCTGCAGCTGGGCGTTTGTGGGCTCCACGATGTCAGGCTCCTCCAGGACCCTCGTGACCTTGAGGTCAAGTGGCTGGAGCTGTTTGTCAAGAACCTCGATGATGTTCTGCCAGTCGGCTCCCAGCTCCTTACGCAGCTCCCAGCCGCGCACACCGGGCAGCCTGTGGTGTGTGAAGAATAGTAGGTGGACCGCGTCCTTTAGCTTCCTCTGGTATACCTGCTCCGTCCTGCTCACTCGTTTCGCCATAGTTTCCACTCCTCGTAATCTACCATCATTGGCAGGCTGACCTTCTGCTGACCCGGGTCTGGCCGGGGCTCCACGTTGTGGATGATCTTGGTCTCCTCCATGAGCCTGTCCCAGTGGGCGTTGGCGTACCCGTACCCTACCATGAATACCGTCAGGTATGCCCTGTAAACGGTTGCCTCGTAGGTCTCCGCCCCGATCCACTCCCAGTAATCGATGATGCCTCCAGGCCCAACACGTTCCCCTAGCTCATTCCAGAAGTTCTCGACAATTTCAGTGAACCCTTCCCCAGGAAGGAAGCCCAGTTTTATTGCCTCGTCCATGCTGGCGTACTCGGTGTCCCGTTCCTCGACCAGACTATCCTGCCATCTCTCATCGAAGGGGATTAGGCCACCCCAGTAGCCTAGACTTCCCGCGAGTGTCTTGGTGCTTATCTGCTCCATCTCCATTAGCGGGTGCCAGGACCGGAGGAACGCGTTTGCTATGGCTCCTATGTCCATTGCCATGAGGCTCTGGCTCAACATGAAGGGGTCCTTGTACAGCGTGGTTGACTGGTGCTCGATCCACTGGTTCTGCCTCTCAAGCACTAGGCTCAGCTCCTTGAGGGCCTGGGCATCCAGGCAGAATTCCTGGACGTTCTTGAGGTTGGGGTAATGCTTCTTGATGACGCTCATCACGTAATCAAAGTCGATATCGAAGGGCTCGATCTTGCCGCTCTGCACCATTCTACACAGGTTGATGACGCTCTCAAGCTCTGACATCTTACTCCTCCACTAGCCTCGGGATCGAGACGGTCTCGGATTTGTGAATCATGATGATGTGGACGTCCTGTCCCTTGAATGTGACCTGGCTGGGCGTGATGGCGATGTATTGGTCATTGGTGCCTTGCATCGTTGAGACGATGAAATCGCTGACGGCCTCCTTGTTCTGGGGGTCCATATGGAGGTCGAACTCGTCCAC
>RCNB010002776.1_pt1 | contig 11938 bp, 9 predicted proteins | sample 2041321 | NCBI WGS metagenome assembly RCNB01 (sample SAMN09708232, study PRJNA481090) | Marine sediment metagenome, whole genome shotgun sequencing project. | reverse complement strand
TTCACCTTCTACAAAATTACGGATTTACAATTGCTTTAAAAATTATGTGATGAAAGATTTTTGTATGTTTGAAAAATGCGAAAAAGGACCCGTTTAATATTAGCTCTTTTACTTCCTATACAGTTAGTATTATTACGCGTTTTGAAATTTTTTCCAAATTTCATTGAGACCTATTACAGCCAAGGTTTCTATCCGTATATTTCAACAGTTTCTCGTTATTTATTTGGTTGGATTCCGTTTTCCATTGGAGATGTTTTCTATCTCTTAATTGGTGTATTAGCCATTCGTTGGCTTTATAAAAACGGGAGAAGACTCACCTTCGAACCTATTCGATTTCTCGTTGACATTCTCGCTACACTATCTATAGTATATTTCGTTTTTAACCTACTTTGGGGATTTAATTATTATCGTGTTCCGCTGCACAAAACATTGAACATCAAAACAGATTATACCACAGAGCAACTTATTTCTACAACAGAAAGACTTATATCAAAATCCAACAAAATACATCGCAGCCTTGGGTTTGCTGACAGTATAAAAGTTGAGATTCCGTATACGCAGAAGGAAATTTTCAAAAAATCAATAGACGGATATAAAAATCTTGAAAATGAATATCCCAATCTTTCTTATTCCCCTAAGAGTATTAAAAAAAGTGGTTGGAGTTTGGGTCTTACCTATATGGGCTATAGTGGGTACTACAATCCTTTTTCGGGGGAAGCACAAGTTAATAATCTAATTAAGACATATAAATTTCCTGTTGTGAGTTGTCATGAGCAGGCACATCAATTAGGGTATGCAGCAGAAAATGAAGCTAATTTTATAGCTACACTTGCTACCTTGGCAAATGATGATAGCTACATTCGCTATACCGGATACATTTTCGCACTGCGATACTGTATTAACGAAATTGCTCGCAGGGATATCGATAAATACCATGAAATTATTAAGACTGTTAATCCGGGTATTCTAGCCAGTTACAAGGAGATGCGCGACTTTTGGGAACAGTATCAAAATCCTTTTGAAACTATATCAAAATTATTCTGGGATCAGTTCTTAAAGGCTAATAATCAGTCTAAAGGAATTATGAGTTATAGTTATATGGTGGCCTTGGTGGTAAATCATTACGAGGATAGGCCATTTTAATCCTTCTTATCAAATGTTGTTAAAGACCTCTTAAATCGTGGTTATATAATATATCATTCAATATCTTTAAGCATTCGTAAAACTAACAACTAACCAATGAGAAGAGCTACCCTATTATTGCTCCTACTTTGCACCTATAGTGCAATTTCACAGGACTACTTTCCAAAAAATGATGCCCTAAAAGAGAAAAATAATAATTTCACAGCATTTACTAACGCAACCATTTATGTTACACCTAGCCAAGTGATTAATAATGGCACCTTACTTATCCAAAACGGAAAGGTAGTCAGTTCAGGTAAGTCTGTTAACATTCCTGAAAATTCCGTAATCATCGACTTAGAAGGTAAATATATCTACCCTTCATTCATCGATGCCTATACTGGATTTGGAATAGAGAAACCGAAACGTAAAACTGGACAGAGTCGCTCTCCTCAGTACGAAGCCTCTCGAGAAGGGTTTTACTGGAATGACCATATCATGCCAGAACAAAATGGAATTGATTCATTTAAGTACGATGAGAAAAGCGCTGAAGCTTTCAGAAAAGAGGGTTTTGGAGTAGTAGGAACGCACAAAATGGATGGAATCGCGAGGGGTACCGGAGTAATAGTCGCCCTTAGTAATGACGTTGGTGATGCAGATCGAATTATTGAAGATGCCTCAGGACAATACTTCTCTTTTTCTAAAAGTTTAGCCAGCCGTCAATCATATCCTGGTTCGTTAATGGGTGCGATGGCAATTTTACGTCAAATGCACTATGACGCCGACTGGTATTCAAAAGGAAATGTTGCTACAAAAGACCGCTCGCTTGAGGCATTGATTGCAAATCGTGGTAAGATTTCATTTTTTGAAGCGAATAGCAAGAGTAATAATTTGCGAGCTGATAAGATTGGAGATCTTTTCAATATTAACTATGTAATTGTAGGTGGCGGTGATGAATATGAAGCTGTTGAAAGTATCAAAGCGACCAATGCAAAATACATCATACCAATAAATTTTCCAGAAGCGTATGATGTTTCTAACCCGTATTTAACAAGTCACATTTCTTTAGAAGATATGCGTACTTGGAATCAAGCTCCTATGAATCCAAAAGTACTTGCTGACAATGGTATTACTTTTTCTCTTACTACATTTAAATTGAAAAAGCCGTCAGAGTTTACTACGAACCTTAAAAAAGCATTCGAATATGGCTTCGACAAGACGAAAGCTTTAGAATCATTAACTACAATACCTGCTGAATTATTAGGAGAAAGTGATAAAATAGGATCCTTAAAAGAGGGACGATATGCAAACTTTTTAATTACCTCCGGTAAATTATTCGAAGATGAAACGATTATTCATGAGAACTGGGTACAAGGAAACAAAAATGTGATTAGTGACAAGGATCAAAAAGATATTCGCGGTAAATATACAATGGCCATTGGCGGTAAAACCTATGACTTAAATATTAACGGAAAAGCGTCAAAACCTAAATCAAAGGTTGCTATTGGCCAAAGCAAATATCCATCAAAACTGACGTATTCAAAAAACTGGTTAACGCTATCATTCAAGGACGAAACTACTTCCGAATCATATAGAAGTTCATCAATTATTTCAAAAGAAGGAAGTGATATTTCTGGTAAAATAGTCCTTCCTAACGGTGTTGAAACTACTTTCATAGCAATGAGAACTGGAGATGCTACTGAAGATGAAAAAGATTCCGATGATAAAAAGAAAGATAAGAAAAAGAAGGATGAGAAACCAGAAATAGTTCCTATTACCTATCCTAATGTTGGTTATGGCTTTTCAAAAAAACCAAAAGCACAGGATTTCCTTTTCAAGAATGCAACAGTCTGGACTGGTGAATCGGATGGTGTCCTAGCAGAAACAGATGTATTGGTAAAGAATGGCAAAATAAGTAAAGTTGGTAAAAACCTCAATTCAGGTAATGCTGTTGTAATCGATGCTACTGGGAAACATTTAACATCTGGAATTGTCGATGAACATTCTCATATAGCGGCTTTGTCGATTAACGAAGGTGGTCATAATTCGTCTGCGGAAGTATCGATTGAAGACGTTGTAGACCCTGAGGATGTTGATATTTATCGCAATCTTGCTGGCGGTGTCACTTCGATTCAGATTTTACACGGATCTGCAAATCCAATTGGTGGGCAGTCGGCAATAATCAAGTTAAAATGGGGTGAAAGTGCAGATCAATTAATCTATAGTAACAGTCCGAAGTTTATAAAATTTGCACTCGGTGAAAATGTAAAACAGTCCAACTGGGAAAGTTATAACCGTTTTCCTCAAACTAGAATGGGTGTTGAACAATTATATGTGAATTACTTCAATAGAGCCAAAACTTATGACAAGAAAAAGAAAAGTGGGCAGCCATATCGACATGATGAAGAAATGGAAGTATTGGCCCAAATTTTAAATGGCGAACGTTTCATAAGTTGCCATTCCTATGTTCAAAGTGAGATTAATATGTTGATGAAGGTTGCCGAGCGTTTTGATTTTAGAGTGAATACGTTTACACATATTCTCGAAGGATATAAAGTTGCCGATAAAATGAAAGAACACGGAGTTGGCGCTTCTACTTTCAGCGATTGGTGGGCTTATAAATTTGAGGTTAACGATGCCATTCCTTATAATGCTGCAATTATGAGTAAGCAAGGAATTACAGTCGCAATTAATAGTGATGATGGTGAAATGTCAAGACGACTTAACCAAGAAGCAGCTAAAACGGTAAAATATGGTGGTATGTCCGAAGAAGAAGCATGGAAAATGGTAACTATTAACCCTGCAAAATTACTCCACATCGATGATCGCGTGGGAAGTATCAAAGAAGGTAAAGATGCCGATTTAGTTTTATGGAGTGATCACCCACTTTCGGTATATGCGGTAGCTGAAAAAACGCTGATAGAAGGTGTAGTTTATTTTGACAAGGAGCAAGATGCTCAAAATAGAGTTGCTATTAATTCAGAAAAAAACAAACTGATTAAGATGATGCTGAAGGAGAAAGATGGTGGTGGAAAAACCAAACCTCCGAAGAAAAAAGGAAATAAGAACTTTGATTGTGAAACCATAAACTAGACCAACGATGAAAACAGTTAAAAAAATAATACTCGCGATTGTAGTACTAGTTGGATTACAAAGTACAGCACAACAGACCCCAGCAGCAGGTCAGAAAGAAATAATAACCATAACCGGAGCTACCGCTCATCTTGGAAATGGCTCAATAATCCAAAACAGTGTTCTTGTTTTTGAAGATGGTAAAATTATCGCTATTGGTGATATGACTACTTCAAAACAAGGTCGAGAAATTAACGCAGCAGGAAAACATATCTATCCGGGTTTTATTGCACCGGCAAAAGCATTGGGTTTGATAGAAGTAAACGCAGTTCGTGCAAGTAATGACGATGATGAGATTGGAGATTTCATTCCAAATGTTCGGAGTTTGATAGCGTATAACGCAGAAAGTAAAGTCGTTGAGTCTATGCGTCCCAATGGTGTATTACTAGGTCAAATTGCGCCACAAGGTGGAAGAATTTCAGGAACTTCTTCAATCGTTCAATTTGATGCTTGGAACTGGGAGGATGCTGCAATTAAAGTTGATGATGGAATTCATTTACGCTGGCCAAATAGCTTTCGACGAGGTCGTTGGTGGCTTGGAGAACCAAGAGGTTTCCAACCAAATAAAAAATACGATAAACAACTAGATGAGATAAAAGCATTTATAGCGAATTCGAGGGCCTATAGTAACGACTCCGCTTCAAAAAATGAGAGTTTCAACGAAATGAAAGGTCTATTTGACAGCTCAAAAAAGCTTTATGTATACGCAGATGGCGAAAAAGAGATTATAGATGCTATCACTGCTTTAAAAGAAAGTGGAATAAAAAGTATTGTATTAGTTGGTGGATATGAAGCATATAAAGTCATTCCGTTCTTAAAACAGAACGATATCCCAGTTTTGGTACAACATACACATAGCCTTCCGTCAAAGCCAGATGATGATTATGACCTTCCTTATAAACTGCCTAAACTATTGACAGATGGAGGTTTATTAGTTGGCTTAGAAAATAGCGGGACTTCAAATTTCCAAACTAGAAACCTTCCTTTTTATGCGGGTCAAATCGTTGGACAAGGAATGGACAAGGAAAATGCTTTACAACTCATAACAGGAAATACTGCAAAAATCTTGGGAATCGATGATTCTTACGGAACATTGGAAGTTGGCAAAAGCGCTACGCTGTTTATTTCTGAAGGTGACGCCTTAGATATGAGAACAAATTTGCTCACCCACGCCTTTATTGATGGCCGTGAAATATCTCTGGAGACACATCAGACTGAATTATGGAAGCGATATGAAGAAAAATATTCAAGAGATTAGCGAACTATAGATCAAGGTTAAACCAGCGACAAGCTAAGATGAAGAATTTACAAATTTTTAGTGAATAGTGTTATGGACGATAAGAAAAAGAAAAAGGGAGAAGTCAAGTTGCAGGTCAATAATCCATTGCACGGGGTTAAACTAGTTGAGATTTTAGAATATTTAGTTGAAGAACATGGCTGGGAGTCTCTAGGCGAAAGAATTAATATTCGCTGTTTTAAAAGTGACCCATCAATTAAGTCAAGTCTTAGCTTTTTAAGAAAGACTCCCTGGGCTAGAGATAAAGTAGAATATTTATATCTCAAGACAATTAAAAAAAGATCGAGATAATAGTTGCACTCAAATCACTGATTCAATTTCTTGGCATTGTATTTGTATTAACAGTAATAATTAATATAAATTTTTAATATGAATAAAGGAACAGTAAAATTTTTCAATGATGCCAAAGGATTTGGTTTTATCAGCGAAGAAGGTTCAAACAAAGAACATTTTGTACACATCTCAGGATTGATAGATGAAATTCGTGAAAACGATGAAGTTGAATTCGATCTTACAGAAGGAAAAAAAGGATTAAACGCAATAAACGTCAAAGTTTTATAAAATACGCTTAGTTTAAAATGTCAGAGCCCCGATTTAATTCGGGGCTCTTTTTTTTGTTACATTTTTAAAAGCTTCTTAGTGATTGTATTCCCTTCAGAAACTATCTTCAACAAATAGATTCCTGAGGAAATTTCAGAAATATCTATATCTAATTTACCATTTTCTGGGGTTTTCTTTCCTGAAAACACTTGTTGTCCATGGATCGTATAGATTGTTATGTCAATTTCTGAAGTTAAATATTGTGATTGAATTGAAATTCTTTCCGAAGCAGGTATAGGAAAAATTGAAAGGTCTGAAAATACATTCGAGTTAATCCCCAAAACACCATCAGTTTCAATTTCAAAATCGATCAATGCATAACTTCCGTTAACGTTATTGGTTAATCGAACAAAGATCATTTGAGGATTGGCTATATTTTGATAAACCGTCTTACTTATTATTTCATTAACATTCTCTTCAGAATCTTCAAATGTCTCGTGATAACTAAATCTATAAAGGTTTGGATCTTGCGAACCTAGCATCTGAGGTTCATTTACAGTTAAATCGAAAATTGCCGAACCATCATTGTCTCCTTCATTAATGAATAAATCTGTCGGATCTGTAGCTATTATAGGACAACCATCTAAAACCCATAGTTCCAATTCCACAATGTTATAACAAGCCAATATTGCAGGAGGAATATTTTTGGTCACTCGAGCATAAACTACTTGATTAAAAGGGATAATATTAGTATAAGGACTCTGAATATCCGTACCTGGAACTCCAGCTTGCGCATCTATAAAAGTCTCATAATAAAGAACAAAAACACTAGGATCACCATTAATAATTTCATCGTCCTTATCGGTTAAAACAAACTCTGCAATACCATCGCCGTTATCATCACAAACTTCTAAGGGGGTTGGTGTGTCTGGGGAAGGTGCAGCTAACACTAATAAAGCAAAATTTGTTGTGTCAAAACTTCCATTACTTAGAGCTTCGAGTCTTGCATAAATTGTCTGCGGATTTATAAAATTTGTGTAAGCCGACGGACTAAAGATTGGGTTTATTGAATTATCAGCATCCAATTGAGTGATATAAAAAGTGATAATAAAATCAGATGGATCTTGAGTCTCAAGTATTTCAGCCTCGGTGAATGTTAAATCAAATACCGCTATCCCATCTCCATCATCATCACAAACCAATAAGTCCGCTGGTTGATTGGCTACCTGTGCGTTTGTTCCTAGAGTCAAACATAAAAGAAAGAGTAGTGAGAGTAATTTTTTCATTTGTTTTTCTTTTTTCACAAATATAGAGATTCGAACTTTGTCGTATTGAATTGAAAATACTTTTTAAAAATCAAATATTTAAAGAATATCTTTGCATCGTGCAAAAACAGATTTCCAGTCTCCAAAATCCATTAATCAAGCAAGCACTTCAGCTGCAGGATAAATCTAGAGAGAGAAGAAAAAGTGGGCTGTTTGTTATTGAAGGGAAGCGGGAAATAGAATTGGCTCTAAAAGGAGGTTATTCATTGAGAACAATTTTATTTTGTTCTGAAATCATTTCAGGTAAAGCATTGTTGAATATAAGAAACCTTTCAACTCTAGAAGTCGAGTTTATTGAGATCACTTCCGAAGTATATGAAAAACTAAGCTACCGAACATCAACTGAAGGTATATTAGCAATAGCCAAAGTCCAGGATCTTTCCCTGAAAAGTTTAATGTTTACAAGTTCAAATCCGTTGATTCTTGTTGCTGAGGCACCCGAAAAACCTGGAAACATTGGCGCTTTATTGAGAACAGCCGATGCAGCCAATTTAGATGCCGTTATTATTGCTAATCCAAAAACGGACATTTACAATCCGAATATCATCCGTAGTAGCGTAGGTTGTATTTTCACTAGGAAAATTGCGACAGCGACGACTTCAGAGATTATTGCCTTTCTTAAAGAAAAGGGGATAGCTATTTACAGTGCTATTTTACAAGAGTCGGTCGCCTACAATACCATTGATTTCAAAGAAGCTTCAGCTATCGTTGTGGGTACAGAATCTACGGGTCTTTCCGAAGATTGGCGTAAGAATGCAACTAAAAACATTAGCATCCCTATGCAGGGGAAAATAGATTCAATGAATGTTTCAGTGGCGGCTGGAATACTTATCTTTGAGGCGCAAAGACAGCGCGGATTCAATTAGTAATTAGCTGAATGAAATTATTATAGCGACAAGAACGTAATAATTTCTATGTAAATAATCAAACTCTGCAAAGTAAAAATTGAACATTATTAATTATTAATTGCTAATTGATTTATGACTCCAGAAACACTTTTTTATATAATCATCGGTATTTTAATACTTAGTTTCTCTATTGACAAAATCTTGGACTATTTAAACGCTCAACATTTTAATGATGAATTACCCGCAGATATAAGTGATGTTTACGATAAAGAAGAATATCAAAAATCGCAGCGATATAAAACCGAGAACTATAAATTTGGTTTAATTACTTCTATCATCTCAATCATTGTAACACTCGTCTTTTTCCTTCTTGACGGATTTGCATATGTTGACAACTTTGCGCGTTCAGTAACGGAAAATAACATCTTAACCGCCTTGGTTTTCTTTGGCTGTATTATGCTTGCAAGTGATTTTTTAAGCACTCCGTTTAGCTATTATCAGACCTTTGTAATAGAAGAAAAATTTGGGTTTAATAAAACAAGTGTCAAGACATTTTTTCTAGACAAATTAAAGGGCTGGCTAATGATGATTGTGGTTGGAGGACTGTTATTAAGTGCCATTATTTGGTTTTACGAGACTACAGGTGACAAATTTTGGCTATATACCTGGGGCTTAGTTACAGTTTTTGTTGTCTTTATGAATCTATTCTACGCGCGCCTAATTGTTCCTCTATTCAATAAGCAAACACCTCTTGAGGAAGGTGCTTTGAGATCCCAAATTGAAATGTATGCCAACAAGGTTGGATTTACTTTGGATAAAATATTTGTCATAGATGGGTCTAAAAGAAGTACAAAGGCAAATGCATATTTTTCTGGTTTCGGAAGTGAAAAAAGAGTGACCTTGTATGACACACTTATCAAGGAATTAGACGAAGATGAAATTGTTGCTGTATTGGCTCATGAAGTTGGACACTATAAGAAGAATCATATTATTATTAACCTCGTCACTTCAATTTTAACGACAGGCTTTACACTTTGGCTGCTATCACTTTTTATTGGCAACTCATTACTTTCCGAAGCCTTAAACGTTTCTGAACCATCCTTTCATATTGGTCTAGTTGCTTTTGGGGTGCTTTATAGTCCTCTATCAGAAATCACTGGTATGATTATGAATTACCTATCGAGAAAATTTGAATACCAAGCCGACAATTATGCCAAGTCAACCTATAGCGGCGCGCCATTGATTTCAGCATTAAAAAAACTGTCAAAAAACAGTTTAAGCAATCTAACTCCACATTCGGCATATGTTTTTGCACACTACTCCCACCCTACCTTGTTAGACAGGTTTCGAAGCTTACAAGCTGATTCGTAATCGTAGTATCAGTATTTCATTGAAAAAAGACTGAATTACAGTTGACAATACTTAGCTTCAGAATACTTTTACTCTGTAAAAGGATTTTAGTTGTTTATTAGAATACGAAGTAGTACTTTAGTTATATGACAGAAGCTGCAATAGAAGAGGAGAAGAAAGAGCTCACCAGACAATACAAAGAATTACTAAGGATAAGTTATCGTACGCTTTCCAAGGAAGATAAAAAACTTATCCGTAGTGCTTTTGATGTTGCAGTGGACGCCCATAAAGACCAGCGTCGTAAATCTGGTGAGGCATATATTTTTCACCCTATTGCCGTAGCAAAAATTGTTGCTTCTGAAATTGGATTAGATGCGACTTCCATTGTAGCTGCTTTACTTCATGATGTAGTTGAGGACACCTCATATACACTCACAGATATTGAACGAATGTTTGGTTCAGTCGTGGCGCGAATTGTTGACGGATTAACCAAGATCGATAATATGCCCTACGATGGGGAGATATCGCTACAAGCAGAGAATTTCAGAAAGATGCTTCTTACGCTTAATGAAGACATTCGAGTTATTATAATTAAAATTGCCGATCGATTACACAATATGCAGACTATGGAGTCCATGCCTGCCCATAAGCAAGTTAAAATCGCCTCGGAAACACTATATATATACGCTCCTTTAGCGCATAGAATTGGACTTTACAATATTAAAAACGAGTTAGAAGACCTAGGGTTAAAATACACTGAACCTGAAGTTTATAACGATATTCTGAGTAAAATTAAAGAGAGCAAAGAAGAACAGGATCTCTATATTAAAACATTTACAAAAACAATCAAGGATTCTCTGGATGCCGAGAATCTCGAGTATACAATTAAAGGCCGTCCAAAGTCTATTTTTTCCATCAGACGGAAAATGTGTTAGCTTCGATGAAGTTTATGACAAGTTTGCTGTTCGAATCTGTTATGAAGGAGCCCTCGAAACGGAAAAGTTTCTGGCTTGGAAAATCTACTCCATTGTTACCGATCATTTTCGTCCAAACCCAATTAGGTTGAGGGACTGGATCTCGTCGCCAAAATCCACGGGATATGAAGCGCTTCATATTACTGTTATGGGACCCAAAGGACGTTGGGTAGAAGTACAAATAAGAAGTGAGCGCATGAATGAAATTGCAGAAAAAGGATTTGCAGCGCATTACAAATACAAGAGTGATGAAAAAGACGATGGCGGGCTTGAGGATTGGTTAAACAAGCTTCAGGATACCCTAGAGAATTCGGACATTAGCGCTGTAGATTTTGTGGAAGAGTTTAAATTAAACCTCTATGCAAAAGAAATTTTTGTGTTTACTCCTAAGGGGGAATTATATTCGCTTCCGAAGGGATCATCTGCACTGGATTTTGCTTTTCATATTCATACCGAAGTGGGACTTCATACAAGAGGCACAAAGGTAAATGGCAAACTAGTACCGTTAAGTCATGAACTTAAAAGTGGTGACCAAGTGGAAGTTATTACTTCAGAAAAAGCGAAGCCTTCAGCCAACTGGCTGGATTATGCAAGTTCACCGCGTGCTCGGTCAAAAATTAAATCTTCACTTAAGGATGAGAAGAAGCAAATTGCAGCCGAAGGAAAGGTTATATTGACAAGAAAATTAAAATCATTAAAAATTGCTCTTGACGAGAAAACCGTCAACCAATTAGTTGTGTTTTTTAAAGTAAAAACTAGCTTAGACTTATTTTACCGAGTAGGAGCTGGAATTATTGATAATCCAAAGTTGAAGGACTATGCTTCCACAAGAAGTAATGTCTTGATGAGCTTCATTAAAAACCGAATTAGGAAACCTACCAACCCAGATGATGTAAACAAAGAAGAAATAACCGAAAAATTCGATCAGCTTGTTTTTGGGAAAGAAGAGGAGAAATTAGACTATAAATTGGCAAATTGTTGTAACCCTATTCCAGGAGATGATGTTTTTGGTTTTGTGACTGTATCCGAGGGTATAAAAGTCCATAAATTAAATTGTCCTAATGCCATTCAAATGCAATCCAACTACAATTATCGAATTATTCCTGCGAAATGGATTGATTCTAGTCAGAGAGATTTCAAATCTGAGTTAAAAATTAGCGGGATTGATACTATAGGCCTTGTTAATCAGGTGACTAAAATTATTTCGACCAATCTCCATATTGACATGAGAAGTGTTCATTTTGATAGCAATGATGGGCTATTTACAGGTACTATTGTTGTTGTAGTTAAGAATAAATCAATTCTTGATAACTTGGTGAAAAAAATAAAAAATATAAACGGAATTGATAA
>RCNB010002247.1_pt1 | contig 11941 bp, 10 predicted proteins | sample 2041321 | NCBI WGS metagenome assembly RCNB01 (sample SAMN09708232, study PRJNA481090) | Marine sediment metagenome, whole genome shotgun sequencing project. | reverse complement strand
AGTTTTAAAAGATTTTGCGATCATTTATAATTTTCTTGAAATTATTATTAAGATTGATACATTTCAATATTTAAAGATTTAACATATAAATTAGGATTTTTTGATGAGAGAAGTAAACCAAAACGATAAGCTTTTCTTTTTTGAAAGAAGTTTTATTACACTAGACGGTCTTTGGATGATAGAGACCGAAGAAATGACTAATTGGGGAGTTGCATTAAAGATCGATGTAATAGTATGGAAGAAATTACTTAAGGTAATTATCCGTAGGTTGAAAAAATATTTAAACCTAGAAAAGAACGATCTTACTAATTTAATCAAGATTCTTACTTTCCGATGGTCTATAGAAGGCTGGAAATATGATATACTACAACATAATAAAGGTAAAGCCAAAATTTTAGTAAATCAATGTCCTTATAAATCCGCTATGGATCGTAATCCAGAACGGACAGAAAAACAATCTTTAATATGCAAAAATATGTGTATTCCTTTCTATAAAGCAATTACTGGAGATTATAATGAGAAAATAGAATTAGAAAGGACCAGATATATGGGTTTAGGCGATGATTACTGCGATTTTACATTTTCCTTCAATAATAAATCTTTAGCAGAAGCAGAAAAGGATGATTCTTTTAAAGAAATAATGAAACCTAATAATGCTGATAAGTTATTTTATTTTGAAAAGAATTTTAGAACACTTGACGGATTATGGGTAATAGAAACAGAGAATGAATTAGGTTGGGACGCAACTCTAAAGCTTGATATAATAGTGTGGCAAAGGTTATATAAGATCGTATTTCGCAGGGTGATAAAGTATTTGAACATCAAGGGAAACACTCTAAGTGATTTAATTGAAATTCTTTCTTTTGTGTGGAATTGTGAGGGAAACATCCATGAAATTAATCATAAAGAAGATAAAAGTGCCACTATAAATATCGTTAAATGCCCTTACATAGAAGCGATGGAGAGAAATCCAGATAGACACCACAGAATTGAATCGATATGCAAAGAAATGTGTATTCCATATTTACAACCCGTTATAAAGGAGTTTAACCCTAAAATCAAAATAAAAAGAGATAAATTCATTGGCTTAGGGGATTCAGTGTGCGATTTTGTTCTCAAGATAGAAGAATAAGGAAAACTTTAGATTCAAACGATAAATTATTGGTAAATCTTCTGATAGAAACTGATTCGATTTTTGATATCTGAAATTATCATTTCTCGTTCATTCCCGTCAATTTCATACAGCTCAAAAATTATCCTCTCAATCTGTTTTATATCATTTATTATAATTCCGTTTAGTTTTCCATTAGTTTCCAGGAGAGCGTTAATTATATCCTGAACCTTTTTGCTTAAAGTTTTTTTTTGATCTGGGGAAGCATTCTTAATTGGTAAGTGCCGGATCATATACTGGTTTAGATTTATCGTCGTATTTTCTTGATTGTTGATTGCGTAGAGGCAATAATATTGCATAAGAGAAGAATTTAAGATTGCGTTGATGTACTTTAACTCCACATAATCATCGTTGATTATAGAATAGATTGAAGAGGTAAAGCACACTTTTTCTTTACTAAAAACTGATTGAGGAAAAATACTATTGTGCTTAATTAATAGCTTTGGATTAGTATAAAATTCGAAATTAGTGCCCTTTAAAATTTTTGGATCTGCTTTTTCGATGTCAAACGACTTATCTTTAGTAAAATAGTAATAGTTAAAATCTCCTCTTGCCTTTATAAAATAACAATTATTATTTGTATTTTCCTCAATGAGAGCCCTGACTTGTTTTAATCCATTAGCTTCTTCTCCTCTAATCATGTCTGGAATTCGCTCGATATTAAGATAATTTACATCTCCTGATTTTTCAATTTTATTGACAATGTTCAATATTTTTTTATCTGGTTTAATTCTAATGCGATTTAAAGCGATAGTTTTAGAATTACAATATGGACAGTTCAAATCAGGTATGTAAGCGTAAATTTTTTTAGCATGGGCACTTAAAGGGCAAGTAATATTAAAGCAAACTCTTAAAGCATCAACCTTTTGAGCTGTATATTTAACAATTTCGGTATTGGGATACTGATATACCTCGATATCTTTAATCAGATCACTTTTATTTTCATAGAATAGTATTTGTACTTCATTTGTAGCTTTAGCAAATAAATTTGGGCCAACATCATATATTTTGAGTAAATTAGCTTTAGAAAACAAATCCTGTCTAAATTTAACATATCCTTGCCTGAGTAAAAAACTCTTAGGAACAATATATCCAATAATACCTTTTGTCCAATCCAGAGATTTTAATAAAAAAGCGCAGTAAACATCGTTATAAAAAATATTTTCAGATTTTAACCTATTCTTCTGATTATTATCTAGAATATTTCCATAAGGGGGATTTCCAATTATTAAATCAAATTTAAAATCTTTTTTTCTGACTAAACTATCTTCAAGTGTGATATTAGATTTTAGTATTGATATGAGCTTTGAATCATTTGAGTTGTTATTATCATTATAAAATCTAAATAATTTTAAAATGCAGAGTTTTCTAGCATTTGGGTTGATCTCAGAACCAAAAAGATTCTTAAATACGTTAAAATTGATTTCTTCAGAGTCAAAGTCTGGTTCAAGAGTTGTTAGTAACCTCACGATAATTTTAATTGCACTAAGAAGAAAAACTCCCGTTCCACAAGCAGGATCAAGAACTTTAAGGGTCAACAACCTTTCTTTGATTTTGTTTCTTTCCTCTTTATTCAATTTGTAAATGTCGTCGACGGTATCAATCGTGTCCCTTTTCAAATAGTTGTTAAGGAACAAAATTAAACACTGAGTAACTATAAAATCTGCTATCGAGTCTCGGGTATAAAATGCACCCTCTTTTTTCCTATTATGATATACTCTTAGAAAGTTTGATTCAATATTAGGAATTGAACTCAAACATGCTGTTGTTTTCTCGTGATTTCCAATTTCAATAGAATTTAGAATTGTCTCGTATAACGAGTCAACACTTAGATTGTTTTTCTTATCTGTCATTTTTGCAACTTCTATTCTTCTTCAGTTCAAATTGATTTAGGTAATATGACTGAATTTGATGTTTTATTATATTTCAACTCTTATATGGTATATTCTTTATGTTTTTATAGTTGTATTTATTTTATTAGATCAGAAGCATGACAAATAACGAAGAAAAAAAAGACGGCATTGCACCAATTAAACCAATTATAAAACAATTGAAAAAAGAGTATGATAAAGATCCAACTGATTGGAGAGTGATTGGATCTAAAGACGAACATGGAAATACAGACACCTTTATTACAAAAAAACCCAATGCTTATTGGCTTAAGTCAAAAATGTTAAGTCCTTATTCTTCTTTGAGTATGGGTTCGATAGTTCGTAACATTGACCGTGATATAGATGAATCGATGGGAATTGGGAAAAATTTAAGCCCTGATGAAATGCTTCGCTTGTTTGGTATGGTTGTTCCTATTAAAAAGGATCAGAATATAGTTGCTACAGGTATCGAAAAATATTCTCAGACAGAAGGAGATTATTTAAAGAAGATTGTTAGCGAAAGAGATGCGAACTTAGGTCCTCAAATGGTTAAGAGGATTGATGAAGAATTCACTAAAAAACATCCTCAAAGAAAGAATTTATACATCTAAAATCTAATTTTCTCCTAAAATTAAAGATAAAATTTAAAATCTAAAGTAAGTTAAATTTTACTTGTTAGGGTTCCAAGCTCCTCTTTGCTTTTAATAATTGGTAAATTAGAAGAATATTTTGTAGAATTGTTTACCAATTCAGTGATAATTGCATTCATTTTTTGAGCACCAGATTTGCCTTCAAGAGCTTTAGCATATTCTTTGAACATAGGGATTTTAAGATCCTCAACATAGAAAGAAACTCCTTTCTCAACCTCTTCCAATAAAAATTTAAAAGATAAATCTGCAGCTCTCTCGGTAATAAAAAGAGGATTATCAGGTTCTTCAAAAGTATATGAAATTTCTTTCCAACGAACGCCACTTGCATCCACAGGTACCATTCCAAAAATATAATCGCTCGTATAAATCCAAAATGGCGTCCCATTATCATACGAAGATTCCACAATCGCTTTGAAGTCAGTCATTCTAGTTCAATTTGCTCTAATTTTCTTAAAATATAGTTAAGTAATAATAAAAAGTTTTTTTTTTAATTTATAATCTTAGAAATCATATTTGAATCTTTCTTTTTGGTTTACTTATATATGAATTTTTAATAAAAAAAAGATTAATAAACATTATGCGAGAACTCAATTATGAAAAATTAGTACTTAATATTCAGAATTGGATACTTAATTATGTAAAGTCTGCAAATGCCGAGAATATTATAATAGGCCTCAGTGGTGGGATAGACAGCGCAGTTACTGCTGCTCTATGTACAAAAGCTCTCGGAAATAAAAATGTTTTTGGATTAAGTTTACCTTGTGGTTCTTTATCCCAAGATCTAGAAGACGCTAAATTAATAGCTAAATCCTTAGAAATTAACTTTTCAGTATTAGATTTAAATCCCGTTCATGAAAAGTTCTTAAGTATTTTTGGTCCCAACATTAAAAAAAATAACTTGGCTAGCGCTAACCTCAAACCTAGGTTACGCATGACAGCGTTATACTTCTTCGGTCAATCAAAGGGAAATAGTTTGATTGCCGGAACAAGTAATCGAGCTGAATTAGCTATTGGATATTTCACTAAATATGGGGATGGAGCAGCAGATTTTGAACCGTTGGCTTCTCTCTATAAACTAGAAGTTAGAAAGTTAGCAAAAATTTTGAATATTCCTGAAAGGATAATTACCAAGCCCCCCAGCGCAGGTCTCTGGACAGGTCAAACAGACGAAGGCGAGATAGGATTAGCATATGATATAATCGATGATATTCTTTATAGAATAGATTACGATATTAATTTTAACGGGTTAAACGGTGAAGATATTCAAAAGGTACGAGAATTGATGAGTGCTGCGAGTCATAAGTTAAAGATGCCTCCAATGTTTAACGTAAGAGATTAGATTTCTTTACAAAATGGAAATTAAACTTCTAATTTTATTAATACGGAAAGTTATTTCATCCATTTTAGTTTTCAAATCATGATTTTGACTTTTAAACTCTGAATTTGACATTGAACCTTTTTTATAACCTTTCTCTAAATCTTTAAAACTCCTTTCTAACGAATAACGTTTTCCCTCAAGAGCAATCAATTCTTGGTAAAGAGTGTCTTTATCGTCTGAAATATTGTCTAAATTTGGAGAATCATATGTTGATTCCATGCTAACATCTACTTTGTTAAAATCAATAAAAGGCATAACTTCTGGCTCTTGAACGCCTTTACTGACTTTTTTCTTCTTCTCTTCCTTCTTCTTGACTTCTACTTTAGCTGGTATCTCTGTAAAGTTAGGTACTTCTTTTGGTTTTTCTGAAGTTTTATTTCCCATAGAAGAGAATACATTAAATAAGTCAGATCCGCTAGATACTATTGATTCGCTTTCAATCTCCTCAATCCTCATAGCTGAAATTTTTGGTTTCTCAGTTAAGAATGACATTGCATCAGATGTTTGTGTTGCGGGTATCTTTTCGGGCACTTCAGGTATAAAAGGTTTTTTTTTCTTTTTTTCTGTTATTATGGGAACCTCTTCGGATTCTTCTATCACCATAGGGCTAATTTTAGGTTTCTTTTTAGGAATGGGAGTTAAATTAGGTTCATCCGAGCCTATTGAATTATCAAGTGATGCAAAAGGAATTGGAGTTAACTGTTCTTTCGAGGGCTCTAAATTTACTTCTTGCGGTTCTAAATTAACCGATTTTTCTTCGGTTTTATCAGGCATAATTGGAGTTTTGGGAATTGATTGTTTTGAAGTTGGAGTTGGTTTTGTTATTTTCTTTATGACAGGAATCCTTATTTTAGGAGGAGCAAGTCTAACATTTTTGTTGGGAGTTATCTTGTGAACTTCCCGCTTGGTAGTCACACTCTTAATAGCTTTATCTTTTTTCTCCAACTCGTTTTTTAGATCATCTATTTTACCCTTTAAGTTTTCTATTTCGCCTTTGAATTGGTCTGATACTTTGTTAAATATGTCAGTTAAATCTATTTCTGAATCTCCATTCTTAGATACATTTGTAGGTTCCGCAATGCTTTCTTGAATTTGTTCCTTGTTTAATTTTACATCATCTGGAATGTTTATTATGCTTCTCATATCGGCAGGCAAGGTTGTTTCTGAAAACCAAAGATCCAGAGTGTCCCAATCGATCAACTTTTTAAGAATTTCCTCGATAAAAACTATCTGTTCTGAATCTGTACTACTACCTTTTAAATTGGTAAAAAAATTAATCAATTTATCTTTTGCTTCAATTTCATCATCAGGCGATGGCTGTCCTTCCGTAAGAAACGAAAAAATTTCGCTAATTTCGTGTAAAGTATCATCATAACGTTCTTGATCAGTCATAAAAGGTGCGAGGTTAATTTAATTTTAATTCTTAGCATTACCTTGATATTTAAATATAAAAAAATTATACACTAATTTATTTTTATGTATTATATTTGCTATAAAATATATAAACATGATATTTTCAGAGATATACTCAATACCACAGTTTTAGTTGTTTGTTGAATTTGACCTGTTTTTAATGATAATTGGTTGATACTTCTTATACAAAGAATAGTTATGAAAAAATGATTGTGTTAGAGTTTTACTTCTATTAGGCCAATTTCTTCTAAAAAAAGATCTACGATTGAAAGCCATTTTTTTTTGGTATCTGGATCATTTATGCTTTTGTTTACCAAATTTTTCCCTTTTTTAAGATATTCAACTCCTAACTCAAGATTTCCAAGTACTTGATAACATATACCTAATTTGATGTAAGTTTGGTAAATATACCAATCATGGCTCCCTAAAACCATAGCCTTTACGAATTTTTTAGCCGCTTCTTCATATTCTTCAAAGTACATTAAAATTTCACCATAAGTATCATAATAAATTCCCATATCAGGTTCAGTTTCTATTAGTTTCTGAATTGTTTTTATTGCTTCTTCTTTTCTGTCTAAAAATTGTAGCCAATAGGCTTTATAACTAAGAAGATCATGATCTTTTGGATATTTTTGAATCAAAATATTAATTATCTCTAATCCACTTTCAACATTTTTCATCTTTTTAAGGACTGAAGCTTTCTTAATTTTAAGATCCCTTTCATTTTCGGGGAAAATTTCAAGGATTTCATCTAATAATGTTAAGGATAAATTATACTGGTTGAAATAAACCAAAATTCTAATTTTGGAATAATATAAATCAAGGTTCATTGGATCAGTTTCAAGTTCCTTATCAATTTCTTTAATTTTTTCTTTATATTGATTTTCTAACTTATTAGAACCTTTAATTTGAATTATATCTGACATATTCTGCCAAATAATTCCTTCTAATTTATCATAAGTATCCTTTAACATTCCTTTAGTCTCGATTTTATAAGCTAAAACTCTAATATATTCCGGTAAGAAGTCTTTTAATTGATCCCTTAAACCCTCATTAAATATTTTAATACAAATTTCTTCAAGGATATCATTTATTATAGAGGTCATAGTCTCGGATTTACCAAATTTTGTTAAAAATGTATATTTTGTAATATGGTCCTCTGTAATCGCTCGTAGAATTTTTTCTAGTTTATCGTTGGATCGGAAATAATAGCACTTTTCAGGAAAGGCTTCTAATTTGAAAAACTTCAGATTAAATAAATTGCTTTCAACAATCTCATCTACCCAAAAATCAAGAGTTTTTTTTCTAATGTGGTAATATCTTGCAAAATTATCAAAAGATATATAATCAGGGTAAAAGTCAGGATGATTGGTTGAAATAAAGAGTAAAATTTTATCAAAATCTACTTCATTTTTTAAAATGTTACTTACTTTTGAATAATCCAATTTTAATTTATTATTAATAAACCGATATCTAATGTTTTCATTAGTGATTTTGAACTTGTCAAAAAATTCTAACGTTTTTTTAGTAGTTTCATCAAGTCGTTTACTTTCCTCGTCTAAAATTGTTTGCCTATCTAAATCATATTCTTGCAACATCCTTGAATACTCTGATTTACCTGCTCGGGTAATTACATATTTTCCTTCCTCTTTTATTATAAAACCTTTTTCGACTAAAAAACTCAAATTCTTTGACAAAGAGGATTGATTTATAGACAGTGGATCTTCAAGGAAATCAGACCTCCTGCAATAATTATTATTGTAAACCATCCAAAGAATCCAGTGAGAGTAATTTCTTCCACTTTTTAAGACAATATTGGGAGGATAATTTAGTTTATGTGCCTTTTTCTTAGCACTTGAAAGCTCAAGAAATTTCTTTTTTCCCTCTGGAGTAATTCTGTAATGCCCTCTAGTAAATTTTTCTACAAAACCATTGCGTTTTAATGGCTCTAAATGTCTAGATAAAGTACCCGGGGGGATTTCAACTGGCTCTTGACAAAAATCTGCCCATTTACATATCTCATTATTATTCAGCATCCAGAGAATAATATGGTCATAATTTGGCTTTTTCCACTTAGAAGGGCTATAAATCTTTTCTGGAGGATAATTTACACTTCCCATAATTTTAGAAAACTAAATTTTGTTTTTCTAAATTATAGATCGGTTTCTTTTCTATTTATATCTATTTCATAGAACTTCCATAAAAAAATGAAACTATCGTGAAACTATCGGTAGCTCAATTATAAATGCAACAATACCTCAATCTTTAATTAATCATCGTAAAGATGATAAAAACGAAATTTTAAAAAAAAAGAGGTAATCAAAAAAAAATGACTGAAATTAAAAAATTTACAAAAATTGTAATTTTAGCCTACGGTATTGTTTCTTTAGTATTTGCGGTATTTCTCATATTTTTTCTCGATGCGTTCCTCGCCACTCTTAATATGCCAACTTGGCAAAATCCCGCTCATCCAAGAATGTTTGGTGGAGCGCTATTATTAGTCGTAATTTTCGCATTATTAGTATTATTCAACAAGGATTGGGATTGGGAAAAGATAAAATTTGCATTTGGAATTATGTATCTCTGGATACCAATTAATATAACAATGGAACTTACAACTCTTACTTTATATGGCTCAATATTGTCTACAGAGGCTATTTCTCAGACAATCATGGATGTGATCCTAATGTCCACACTTTTAGTTCTCGGTGTTGTTGCGTATATTAAACAAAAATGAAAAAATATCGATCAACAAATTGGTAATAAATCTAAAATAGAAAATATAAAAAAGAGCTCATCAAAAAACATGACAGAAATTAAAAAACTAACAAAAATTTCACCTATAGCATTAAGTATAGTTTATTTCATATTTGGGATCCTTCTCGTATTTTTAACAGAAATTTTCGTAGGTGGGTTGACTGGATGGACGAATCCCCTATCCCCAAGAAATTTTGGAGGAGTATTATTTTTAGGTGCTATTTTAGCAATTGTACTACTTCGTAAAAAGGAATGGGAAGAAATTAAAATTCCATTTGCCTTCCTGTTTAGTTTTTTTATAATGACAATACCCATTGAACTTATAGTGACAATTGTATACAGCTCCACACTTCCAGCAGAAGCTATTTCTCAGACTATCTTGAATGAAATTATAATGTGCTCATTATTTTCTCTTGGAATTGGCTCTTATCTCAAACAAAGAAGCTGAAAATGATAAGATTATAAATTTCTAATAATTTTTTTTTTATTTTTTTTTATAATTTGTTTTTATTTTATTTATATAAATTCTCACCAATGAACGCTAGAATTAAAAATTAGCTTATAATAGTAATTAGATCCAAAAAAGTTTCTATTTACCAAATCCTTAGATTTAAAATCATAAGTTGCTTAATATATACATAAGTGTATAATCCAACTCAGATGGATACATGTCTTATTCAACGTTAAACGAATTAACAAGAGCAGAAGAGCTTTTTGGTTCTGGTTATCTTGACGAAGCTCTTGAAATATTGAACGATCAAAGTCAATATGAGGGGCTTAATCTTCAACAAAAAAGTCATTTTCAGTTTCTTAAGGGTTTAATTCTCTTTTATCTTAATCAAGGTGAAGAACTCATTAATTTAGGGGAGACAATGCATAAAGAAGGTCAAAAATGTAATGACAATCTCCAATCTTTTGATGGGTTATGGTTTATTATCACTGGATTAGCTATAGCAGGTAAATTTGAGGAAGCGTTTAATTTTGTTAAAGAAATTGAATCAGTAATAAAGTCTATTTCAAATGCGTCTAAAGAAATTATAACTCAAAGAAAAGTTCGTCTAAGTGTAACAAAAGCCTTTGTTGGATTGCATGGTGGTAAAGTAGATTTGGTTGAGAAGTCTTTAGAGTGGATCTTAGATTCACAAGAAAAATTCGATAAATCATTCGAAATCGTCTGGGCTAATCTTATAATGGCGAGTTATTTATTGCGAGTAAAAAGCAAGTTTGATCTTTGTAGGGAGCATATTAAAAAAGCACTATCTCTTGCAAAGGAAATTAAATTTAATCACTACTGGATTGCTCTGTGTCAACTCTATTTTGGAGGATATTATATATCTATTGGTGAAATGGATAAGAGCTTGAAATATAACATAAAGGGTTTGGAATTATTTAAAAAGATAAAGAGCATTTTTAATATTGCACTACTATTAAATAATCTTGGGGGTTTATATGGTGAAATTGGTGAATATGAACTTGCTGTGGAACATTTAGAGGAGAGTATAAATCTTTTAGAGCAGATTCCTCAAAGTTTTTTTTCTATTGAAGGCACTATTGGAAGTTTAATAACCTTAGCCGTTGAACATGGAGATAACGAATGTGCTCATAAATATTTTCATCGTTTGGAAAATATTTATAACCAGAAAAGAGGCGATGGAATTGAATTTGGTTACAAATTCGCTAAAGCTCTAATTTTAAAAACAAGTTCTCGAATCCGAGATAAAGCTAAAGCTGAAGAATTATTTAAAGAACTTATAGAAACTGATACTATATTTTTTGATGATATTATAAAAGCTCATATCCATCTTTGTGACATACTTCTCACGGAATATCGTATAGAGAATAGTATTGAGGTACTTAATGAACTTAATTATTACATTTCCAGGCTATTGGATTTTGCTGAAAAGCAACGTTCATATCTAGTTTTTTGTGAAACTTTCATATTACAGGCTAAATTAGCTTTACTAAATTTTAACGTGAAAGCAGCCCGTCGATTTTTAATTCAAGCTCAAAAGATCGCAGAATCTTATGGAATTAAACGATTAGCGATGAAAATTTCCTATGAACACGATGAATTACTTAAACAATCAAAGATGTGGGAAAATTTACAAGAATTAGAAATTTCTATGTCTGAACGCTGGAAACTGGCGGGACTAAGCGAACAAATGGAAAAAATGGTAAGAAAACGAAGGATCGAAGTTCCAGAAGTTTCAGATGAGGAGCCCGTGCTTCTTTTAATTGTATCAGAGGGAGGCACACCGTTTTTCTCTCAATCATTTATCGAGGAAAAATCGTTTGAATCGCATCTTTTTGGGGGTTTTCTTACCACAATTGATTATTTTATTAGGGAAATGTTTTCTGAAGGCCTAGATCGAGCTGTTTTCGGTGAGTATACTCTTCTTATGAAAACTCTCCCCCCGTTTTTTATTTCTTATATCTTTAAAGGTAATTCTTATTTCGCTCTTAAAAAACTGGATTATTTTATAGTCAAGATACAAAACCAAGACGAGATTTGGCAAAACTTGCTTAAATCTTTTCAAATAAGCAAAGTTATTCAGTTAAAAGATGACCCTCTACTTGAATCTCTAATTACAGAGACATTTATCACCAAAAATATTGTAAATGGCGAATTTTAACTTCGAAGTTTCTACTAAACCAATAATCCTCCTTTCTATCCTTTTTTTTTCTTAATATTATCTGAAAT
>RCNB010003157.1_pt1 | contig 11943 bp, 14 predicted proteins | sample 2041321 | NCBI WGS metagenome assembly RCNB01 (sample SAMN09708232, study PRJNA481090) | Marine sediment metagenome, whole genome shotgun sequencing project. | reverse complement strand
AATGGTGCGCGTATACGTCCCATCCGCATTGCGTTTCATCGTTTCTGTGGTCGGCCCGTGTTGGTCGGCCCCCGTTAATTTCTCTTGATCCTGTTTCCCAGCTAGCGTGTTAACATTCTTACCCGAGATTCCCTGCTGTGCCAGTTGAGATATTGCTCCACCTATCTGGCCCCCCGTGCCAGTTTGTTGCCCATACGCTTGAGCAAGCATACCTAGCACATTTGCCATCTCCATATTCTCAGTCTTAAGATTGTCAAACATACTCCCAGGCTTTGGTGGTACAGCTGCTTGTGCCATAGGAACCGCAGCTTGACCTGGTGAGACTACTGGCTGCTGGGGCATACCAGCCGCCACAGGAGCTGCCATCCCTGGATTTAAAAAAGCATTACCCATTATTGCCATGATCATTCTCCCTTACATAAATGCAGATGCAGCACCCAGTGTACCACCTATCGCAGCCCCAACAGGACCACCTACCATCGCCCCAGCCGCCGCCCCACCTAGTGCACCAGTTACCGCTGACTGTAATTTACTTGCTCCTTTTGGCACGTGTGTTCCACCACCTATTGCCCCAAGTAACTGCCCGCCACGAAGTAAACATTCAACATCCCAACCGATATCAAGCGCGTCAAGTTCAGCATCCCGTTGCTCTTGGTCATGCTTAGCCTGGATATTTGCACGCTTAACTTCCACAGTATAATGCATCACATCACGCTTACCTTGAATGTACATCTCATCCCGTTTATACTTCAAGTCTGCGCTGAACTTTGCCACATCCCGCTGACGGCTCTCGTCTATATTAGCGAGCCCTATCGCAAACGAAGACGTCTGCACTGCACAGATATCACGCATCATAGCACGATACTGCGGCTTAATTGTGTTATCTAGTTCAGCGTCCAACATATCAGCGTAAGCATTTACCTCTACCTGTACTGTATTATCCGCATACATTACGCCAAGCTTAGTATCAAACGTCTGCACCGCAGTCATCATTGCTGCAATATCAGCAGCCGGGTTAAACGCACTCGACAGTGCGTAAGGTGAACTAGCCATCATTGTATTAAGGGATTGAATTAAGTTACTCGTGATTGAGAATGAAGCCGCACTACCAATAAGATCCTCATGACTTGATTGCAGATACGCAGCATACTCAACCTTACCAGAACCCTGCCCTCCACCGCTACCTCCCATCTTGTGCCTCCTTAGAGTAAAGGAAACGAGAGCAGCACTTGCGCACTGTCTGCCCCACATTCCTTTGCTTTTTCAATAACTCGTGGATTATCTGAATAGCAGTAGATCCTAACGCAACCTACCCCCTTAGCAAACTCCGCAAGCTGTAAATAATTCTCTACCCATAGATCATCAGGGAAACTATCAAATGCAGTGGTTGTGTAGATTAGCATCGACCGTTCACCTGTATTAGAATCTATCGTAGCTTGAGTGGTGCATATGCCTAACGGTTCATTACTATCCTTCGTCGTCACTGCCCAGCACTGTAACTTATCCTGCAGCATCTGAGCCATGATAGTATTCATCGCTTTGTCTAACTCTGCAGGTACCATCGGGAGAGATTCAATAATGGCATCTTTAATCATCGACTTCCAATACCGAGCAATCTGATCGCCACTCAATCTAATAAGCATACTTACCCCTAAGGTTACTTTTGTTCTCATATTTAAGTTTGGCTTTCAGACTGAAGATCTCAAAGTCTTGTGAGAGTGTTCCGCGAATCCCGATCTTGAAGTCCACCCCAGAACACGGGATGTGAGCGTAACCTTCTGGACTTAGCCGAATCCAACTCGTTGCGCGGAAGTCCTCGTTAATACTTCGCCTCCACTGTACCTGACACTCAACGTTAGTCGCCCCATCAACTCCAACCTCGATTGCCTGGATGTGTTTCACCTGCCTGTGCTTGAAGTCGATAGGGTTAGTACGAACTTCGAACTGATCATACCCCACACCTACGTCAGGATAGCCTGCAACTTTCTGCTCCCCATAGTAAGGGATCAAAGAGTTGGCTACGTGCGCTAGAGAGTCCGTCATCTGTATAGATGTAACTGGTATCCGAACCTACCATATACGCACCATGATGGATGTTCAACGCAGTGAAAGTAAAAGCATCTTCCTGTAGTATGTAATCATACCCGAGGCGGTTCAACTTTAGATCCGATGTGAGCTCCCACAAGTTATCGTCATTTCCGATGAATAGATGCTTATCCCCTACCGACGCAAGTGACGCAAAATCCCGTAGCCCTATCCCTATCATCTGTGGAAGCTTGACTACCCGCCACGCGCCTCGCGGTTTCAGCACTGGCTCCATCACGCACATGCCCTCATCACCGTAGCACACCATGTACTTATCAAGTTCAAGAAGTCTCAGCACGTCTCCGGGAAATGGCACTGGCATATTCCCGGCATCCCCATCTGCACCAAGAGTGAAATCAAACTTACCTATCGAGCTCCAGATAATCAGGTTCTCATATCCGATAAATGCCTGGGAGTCTTTGTAACTCGTAGCAGTAGTTGGATGCAGGTAACTCACAACGGCAGGTACTATCGTAGATACTACGGCATCAGTTACCAGTAGCTCCGCATGAGTTGTCTGATTCGAGACAAAGATAAAGTCAGTGAAATCCACTACTGTATTCACATTCCCTACATCAGATATGCTTATCGGAGTCTCTACGTCAATGCGGTGAGTTCCCAAGTCACTGGTGCATATCGGGAACTTATTCAATCCGTAGACTTTCGGGGATAGCCCCACAAACTGAGGGAAGTCTATGCTAAGATCATGAATATCTGGCCTCGCCCTTAGCCCATCCTTTGTAACTATTAACTCCTTACACTTGTCAAGGCTTGGAGTAGTTCTGATATCCTGCCGTGTTGGAGCATGCCCCTTAGTGATATATTCCGTTAGGTCAATATCGAACTCTCTCATGGCAGTACCTCACTCGGGTCTATCAACGCGATGGACTTAAGCTCTCGATCTGATACGACAGGGGAGTAATGAATAGTAAGTGCCACAGTTTTCACATTCGGATCTTCTATCGTCACGTAGAGTGGCCCTGCTTTAAGACTGATCATACCCCTCCCATCGTCAAGCCCCTCTTTGAGGTTAAAGGTGTGAGACACATCGCCACTCCAGAATGTCATCTTAGCTTTCTTTACTTTCTTATCAACATCTTCTACAAACTCAAGCCATGAATGGAAGTGGTCAACCTTCCCTGCAGGTAATGCGAGTACTGTCGCTACGCCAGGCACTACAGTGACTGCAATCAGATCAGGCACAACTGCAACTGCCCCCGTGGTAGGGGTACGGCGAGCTAACCTGTTTACAATGTCTGAGAGTTCTTGCTTATTATATAACTTCTTCATAACGGATCTCCCATAACAAGCCCAGCATTACAGTACTGTTCAATCTTATCTTTATCCAAGTCAGTTAACTGGTCTTGGATAATCGCCTCCCAGTCTCGCCGCCCTTCAGTATTACGGTTAGCTACCTCCATCCAGAATCTTGCAGCAGCGATAAGCAGTTCCGGGTACAGCCCGCTCCAGAAGGATGTAGTTACCAGTGGCCCAAAGGACGCAGTATAGAATCTACCTACCACCTGAAACCCGTACTCAACGTCTGCCGGAGGGCTGAAGAAGACCCCATTCACATCAAGGTTCTGAGCTGCGAACGTGTCATCAAACCCAGTGAATACATTCATATCGAGTGCGATGTTCTTCTTATTAGAGGGGGCAGCACGAAAGGAACCTAACGCGTATTCATTCGGCTCTCCCGATTCGTTAGCACCTGCGAGATTCGTATACCGCATCTGCATATCATCCCACTCCACCTCACGCAACGGAGAGCGAGTCGCTGCATCCCCGAGCCCTTGCCGTAGTATCCACACACTCTCAATCATTCGGCACTCTGGCACTACCAGATAATAAGCGCCAGCCTCAACAGTCGTATACACTCGCGCCTCAGAGTGATTGATAGAAGCCTTCCGGTCAAGCATCCGCTGCCCGCTATTAACGAACCGGAGTAGCCCATTGTCTGTCCCGTCACTGTTCTGCAAATCGTAGCGGCCCGACTCACGAACAAGTGTATCAGCTAATTCTGTATAGTTCATTATATCACCTAACCTGAATTTTTCAGGGTAGCCAACCGAAGTCAGCTACCCTGAATCATTTAGCTCTGCGTGTTATCAGAACCGAAACCATGGAGATACCCAAAGCACTTTCCATGATGGAACTCATACCCGCCCTCAGTAAGAAATTCCTCATCAGTCGCGTCACGCCGAGAATGCCCGGTGTTCTGCTTATCCCCATCACCGAAGAACGTAGTGTCATCAATGTACCTGAACTTCATGTACTGCGGAACCAGGAGCAGCATGGAGTTCTGATTACTGGGCTCATAAGAGAAGAGCGGATGCATCATCATGTTGATTGAACCGAAGGGGGTCAACCACTTAGAGATGTTAATCCCGTAGTCAGTAGTCGTGGAGGAGATGTCATACGTCACTCGATTCATCGACTTAACCAGACGCTGGATGGCCAGTACCGTTTTATCACCTACGAAAGCTAGACGCTCACGAGGACCATAACGGAAGATCTGACGGCAGATCTCATCAAGCCACTCCTCCCCGCCGTTCAACCAGCTTGCACCAGCAGTCACGTTAGTTGAAGAAGTGAAGTTATCCTCGATCCCTTCATGGTTACGCAGCCAATGAACGATCCCAGCAGTCGTACGTTCAGGCTTCCCGTTGAGGCCAATGCGCGTGGTAGGCACGGAGAAGATAGTATTCTTTTCCATCTCAATCCCGTGCAGTTCAAGCGCTTCCCGCTTCATTTCGTTGTACTTGTTCTCGCCACGAATGCGAGTCTTACGGGCAGTACGCGTGATAGACAGCGGAGTCCGGAAGATCTGAGTGTTGTTATAGAAGGGGTCCTTCCCGTAAGAGATCGACTGAGGCATGTCCCCGCCTTCAGGGTTGATGTCACCCACGATCAGCATACGATCGACAGCTGCAAGATCCCCAGAAGTACGCTCGGCCTCAAGGCATGAGACAGTAACCAGCGAGTTATCCCCGTTAGCCATACGCTCAAGGACCTTCACGTTCACGTCCTTCATCAAGTCGTCTGCATCTCGGAGAAGCAGCTGGTGGCCAGGTCGAACCTGAGTAGCCATAGCCGCATTGGTCTTAACATACATCACCGTACCCGCGACAGCGCCACTGGCGTAAGCACTCTTCATACCTGCATCGGTATAGATGTTCGTGATAGCGCCTGCCTGAGTTGCCAGATCTTTCTCGAACCAGTTAAAGATCGGGTCATCAGTAGACTCCGAAGCCATCTTACTCATGATCGCAGTAAGTGGCGCGTCACCGTTCGGGTAGAGTTGCAGAATCTTCTCGCGCCAGTTTTGAGGGCGTTCCTTATCCGTAAATTTTCCAGTACCTAACATTCCCATAAAAGCCATGATGGAGCTCCTTAAAATAAAGTAGTTGATTAAAGTGCGTCAATTTCTTGTTGTAGTTGCGTTCGCGTATCGACCTCGCCATCTCGTGCAGGTGCTTTCTTTCCTCGCTTCCCTCCTTTACGAAGTCCAGTAGTTTTAGGGTCTGCGTTGGTGACGCCTTCAGTTGCCCGCATATTAAGCTGTAGTTGCGTATAAGAACGGGTGGCAGCTTCCGGCATGATCTGATCCAACGTCCAGTCAGGGTGTTCGGCAGCGATGGCATTAACGTTATTCGCTACCACAGGGCGATACGCTTCGAGTGCTGCGTGTTCGGTGTAGAAGCTTTGCGCTGCTTTATTCAAGGACTCTTGCTGAGCAATCTGTGCGGCCACGATATTCGGGATCGCTGTCTGCATCGTCTCAACCGCACCAAGTTGAATCTTTTGCGTCTGCGCTGCGATCCCTTGCTGGATAGCGTCATGAATCAGTTTGTTAAACGCTTGAGGATCTTCAAGCATCTTATCAAACGTAGCATCAGTAACGTACTCCGGAACCACATCTACTGGTGTTTCAACCTTCACTTCCGCAGGGGTTTCAGTCTCAGCTTTCGTTACGGGAGGGGCCCCCGGCGTACTCGCCAACGCATCTGCAAGTTGCTTCCTCAGCGCTTCAATTGTTTGGGCCTCTGTCGGAGCCGCTTCATCCTCCGAAGTTTCAGTTTCCTCACGCTCCTCTCCGCCTTCTTCTTCCTCTTCATCATCGATCTCCTCTACTTGAGGGTCAGGATCTTCTACCACTTCCTCCTCTTCAATCTCAGCCACCTGCGTTTCCTCTGCAGACGACTCTTCAACAGGAGCCTCCGCCCCTTCCGTATACGCATCAAACTCTGCAAGTCCATTAACGATCATCTTCATCCTCCCCTTCTATAAGCGTGTAGTTTTTAATCGTGGCTGCTAAGCCATCTAACACTTGACATCTACCCCTGATAATCTCATCACTATCGCTATCCGGAGTGTTAGCCGCATGTACCAACCGTTCCTTTTCTTCTTCGTACAAGAACGCTAACGTCTTTTCAATCTCAAGCCATATGTTCGATGTACGATAGAAGTCTTCAAACTGCTTCTTGGTAGTTAAAAGTTTAGGAAATACTAAGTCCACTAAATCATCCCCTCTTGCATTGCTTGGTCTGATGGAATTAAGTTACCCTTTCCTACTTCTTCCTGCACTTGCTCATTCGGCATCGAGCGAGCCTCGAACTGTTCAATATCCTTAGCCCCGTTATTCTTAGCGATATGTTCAAATATGCGAACCATATCAAACTTAGCCGCAAGCTCTGGAGTCTTGGATAGGATCTCGTAGAGTTGAATCCAAACCCCACTCGAGTCATTACCAGGCAGCGAGCCATCCTTCACGATCACATCGAAGTTAATCAATAGATCGTAAGGGCTTACCTGCATCCGGCCCTGGTTAATCGCCCCTCGAATCTTTTCCAACTCTTGCGGTAAGTTACCCACGATCTTCACATACGTATCTTGCTGCAGGAACTGCTGAGTGTGCATAGCGAACATATAACCTATATCTTGCATCGCCTGCATTCCGATAATCTGGGCCAACCGATTAAGCCGGTTGAACTGTCCCTGCTGTGTGCCCTTAAACTCCGCACCTGTCAACCGTTCAGGCCCACCCTGTCGTAGTGAACCTTGTGCTGCTGAGTCTGCTCCGCCTACCTTTTCCATATAGTTCATGATGAATCCCGCATCAGCTACATGCCCACGAGTTGCATCAGCTACAGGAAACTGCATGATAGAATCCTTCACGCCTCTCCCCCATGCAGGCCTTCTGGTTCTAATCACCTTGCCAGCTTCGGGGTTCTCCACATCTTTAGCGTTAATCAGGTAAGGGTCAATCACGAACATATCGTTGATCGCCTTACGGACGTTCTTAATATGCGAGTTAAACATCCAGTCCAACGTGCTTTGCATCCCACCGAGGATCTCCATCTTACTGATCGGTGCGACACTATACCCATCGAAGTCCGGGGCGATTGCTACCACTGGGAAGTCATCATGATCGAGACCCAACGGCATAGCGCGAGTGATGATAGTATCGTTACTGAGAGTAAAGTACCACTTCTCTGGATACTCCCCATCTCCGAGTTCCCAATCTTTCGGGACCAACTTAATGTACATGTTAATCTCATCGACTGGATTACTCAGTGACGTATCTCGCGTAGCCTTCACGCCTGAGCTACCGCTTCGCCCACTCACATCCTTAAAGATCGAGGAGCCTTTAGTAGTGATATCCTTCAAGTACTTCACGTTGAAAAGGTTATCGTCTTCCTTCTCCTCATTAAGCATATCCATCAGGTTAGTCGCTTTAACCCACCCAAAGAACTCGCTCTTCTGCAGGTCCTGAATACCAAAGTTAGTATCAGGGAGGATAAGATAAGGGTCAATATTCTCCAGATCATTACCCTCATACAACAATTCACTGGTGACTTTCGTCTTATACGAGCCAGGAATCTCAATCCCCAGTATCTTCCGTGGCACTTTCGAACGCTTCTTCCCGTACTTCTCACGCCATGTAGGAGTCGCTACACCTATTCCATAACTGAGGCCATCCCGACATAGCGTATGAATCGCGAGACCGACTTTGTTCCTGATACAGTCAAGCGCAATCACCTTCTCAAGCAGCGTAGCCCCGATAATATCCTCCGACCCCACGCCCTCATACCGGAACATCGGATCTTGAACGAAGGCGGACATCAGGTAACTCATCAAAGTCTCAAGAATCGTGTAGCTATACGGGAATACTATCTCGATATCGTTACTATCCTGCCTCGCCAGCATGTTATGCTTACGGCTCTTCGCGGATAACTTCTGGTCGTTGTTACTTTTCTTGTTAGTCCTCACGTAAGTGGTTAATGAATCATCAACTGCGCGCCAACTTGCATGCCGTTTACTCATCGTTCCGGCAGCCTCAGTAGCGCGCTTCAGAATTTCCGTTCTTAATTTACTGTGCAGCTTACTTCCGGGGCGTAGCTTTAAGCCTTCAGGATAGTCGTACCCTAAATCCTTACTAAGCACGCTTTGCGGAAGTGCTGTGTCAGTACTACCTTGAATGAAAGGCGGCATTAGTTATCCCTTTATACTATACCTTATGTATTCTTGACCCAAACTATAGAAAACCCAGGTGAAGTACCGCCAATACCAACGCTTGTGCCTGTTGAATTTATTGACGATACATAAGAAGGACTCGAGAATTTACTTCCCACACTAAGAAATCGGTAACCTGATGGAGCTGCCACCGTGCCAGGCGATGTATGATTGGTAACTGTATATAACGCTCCGTTTAGCCTTCTTGCCGTAATCCTAGCATCAGTTTGCCCATACGTCGGCAGGTTACTAGATCCTGTACCAACATTATACACAGCAGCCGTCCCGACAGTTGTAGTCGCCCCACTCCTCAATCCAAGCGCCGATATCTTGGCAGCCGCTATTGCATTAGCGCGGGTATTTGTCGTAAGGGTATTACTTGATGTACCGACAGCGTACGTACTCGCTGCGCCAAGCCCAAGCGCTGCAATTTGTGCAGCTGCTCGTGTATTTGATATTGAAGTAGCTTGCGTATTTGTCGTAAGTTGAGTACTTGACGTACCAACGTCGGCAGTAAATGCTGTACCTGACGTAGCGAGCTTTGCAGTATGCGCATCAATCACAGAATCGTTCGCGCTTACTGCGTCATTGATCACCTTCAAGTCATTGTTACTCACGTGCTTAGTACGTACCGTATCAGTACTCGCTGGGTCGACTGTCCGAACTTCAGTAAGATCCGTGTGCCTTACAATCGGAAGCTCACTCGGGCTAAACGAATATTCGATCTTCGCTAGCGCGACTGGAATCACAGCCTCAACAAGCGTAACTAATGTAATTTCGTTAGTGTAAGAGCTAAAATTCACATGAGCCGTAACGAGGTCGTTAATTCGCACAGTACGACGGGCAGTATAAATCCCTGACTTATCTACGGGAATAGAGAAAGAGTTAGACCCTACCCGCGTAAGTGTCTCAACCTCGGTCGTGTATGTAGATGCAGATATCGAAGCCTTCAGCGTTCCGTCGTCGTTCATCCCCACTGCCAGTCGCGCATGTAGGGTTTGAGATGTACCCGCAGACGTATTAAGTTCAGCAGTATTAGCGTCAGTAATACTCTCAACTGCGCTAAAGCGCCCATCAATCGAGTTGCTAGTCCCATAAGCAGCCGCAAGTTCTACCACTAACGCGGCGATGTTATCGTCAGTCTCCTCAATCCGGGAGAAGTTTCCATCGAGCCGCATCTGAAGTGACGCCCATGTGTAGCCTGAGAGTCGCTGTGCATCAGTCACAGTTATTAACGTCTGATCTTTCGAGTCATTAAGTATGCCACGAAGTGCAGTAGTCACGTTATCAAGCTCAGAAGCAAGAAGGAATCGGTCAGCCCCTACAGCTACCCCCGCTTGAATCTCATTCGGTGTTTGGGTGTAAGCGCCGAGAGCCCTAGTACTCACGTAGACAAAATCACCAGGCACGAAAAGCTCTAATACCGTATCAAGTTCATCATCATAAATAGTAAAGTTATCCGAACTCTGAAATCCGTAGATCCTTACCGAGTTACCTGCGTCGTTAACGTTAGCGACACCGTGAAATATTGCCCGTTCCTCTCCGTTAACTGCCCCAACTATCGAACGCCGCCACGTATTATAGTTAGTATCAAGGAACACAGCATCTGCATCCTCTACTCCCGTCTCGAACTGCACGTCAGTAATGCTCTGCGTACTCTCTGACTGTACTTGAGCGAGGAGGGCAGATACGATCCGGTCTAAATCTGCTACACTTCTAGCCATTTGAAATCTCCTATACTGTAAGGACGGTAGTCCATGCAGATTCTGTTCCGTTGATTATGCCGTTAGTAAACGCACGATACCTATATTGAAGTACGGTGCCGCTGAATCGGATTGCAGTGACTACAACCCCATCTATATCGGTTCCGGTACTGCCTGCGATTGACACTGACACCACGCTAGCACCTGTCGGAATCACTCCATCAGGGTCTGTAAAGAACGGCCCTGTACCGTCCGGAAGATAATACTCAGCCACTGCTCACCCCTCGCTATTATGAATTTTTCAGGTTAGCCAACGGCTCCCACTGGCGTACGCCGCCAGCGGAAGGTTAACGTTACTCCATATACATAGACTGCATACGACGCTGCACCCAATTAAGGAGTGCTGTTGCATGCTTCTTCTCATCTGCTACGATCGCGGCGACTGCTACTTTGAGTTCCGGGTCCTCAGTACTGGAGTGGACTGCCAAATAGTCCTCCACCCCTTTCACTTCTTCGCCCATCATCTCAATCACAGTGCAGAGCTCGCTTTTCTTATCCATAGTCTCGTAAGCCATTACGCTTCCTTTTGCATACTCTTCTCTAACTGTTTCACAAAGTCAGTAACCTTGTGACTCTTGATGACAACCTGAGCACCGCAGTTACAGCAAAACTTACAGAAGTCCATGATTGAATCCTGCTGGCACTTCGGACACTTGAATACATATCCCATCCATCTCCGAATCTCGTCCTGTACCATTTCAGTATCATGAATAACAACTACATTATCCATAATGTTTGGAGCTGAGGAGTAGTGTACAGGACAAAGCCCCGTTCGATACTCATCAGCGCACGTACATTTAGGATCAACTACTGGGCCTTCTGTGTTCATATCTACTGGCGTGCTCATATTGTCCCCTCAAAGTGGGGGTACGTTAATACCCCCACTGGGTTGTTATTCTACTATTTCTTCATCACAAGTTCCGCAGGTACCACCCGCTTGCTTGATGCCCTTGCAGGCATTTTGAGATACGCTAATGTCGTTTCCGTTCAGGCACATATCTATCTTTTTACCTGTCTGGCCGGGGCAGCACTGCTCATCACATCCACCACAGCGGTATCCTTCTTCAAGCAGTGTCTTTACCGCTGCTTGCGGAACCTCTATAGTCTCACCCCTCTTGCACAAGAATACCGTATCCCCTGTCTGGTCAGGGCACCCTGGAGTTCAGGAAGGCGTGCAATGACAGGCATTGATGATCTCTGCACGGTTAAGCTGTGAACGACACTCAGCCAGCTTATCTGCATTACCTCTAGCCTCAACCTCAAGGATAAGCATCCGGGTAGATGCACCCTCAGCCGACACAAGACGTTGAGTATCACAAGCATTCTTCTGTGCCTCAAGTTGCGCATCGCAGCAACACTTAGCCGCTGCACAAGCTGCATTAGCGATAGCCGCCTGTACGTCACAGCAGCACTTATCTGCTGCCCTTGCGTTAGTGTTTATCTCACGCTCAATATCACGCAGACGATCACTGTTCCGTAATTCGGCCTGAAACTGAGAATCCTTAAGCGAAGTGAACTGAGCAGAACGTCTGCCCTCCTCAGCCTGATCAGAAATTCGATCCATCCCAAGCCCCATAGC
>RCNB010002245.1_pt1 | contig 11949 bp, 12 predicted proteins | sample 2041321 | NCBI WGS metagenome assembly RCNB01 (sample SAMN09708232, study PRJNA481090) | Marine sediment metagenome, whole genome shotgun sequencing project. | reverse complement strand
CAATGGCAACATAGAGAACAATGAACAGGCCGATCCCCAACAGGTACGGACTCTTCATAAAAATCGAAAAACCGGCGAACGGGTTTCGCCCCATGGCTTGCTGCGCGCTGAGGTCGACGCGGACATCTTCATTGCCCAGGGTCGTTCGCTTAAGCTTCTCCAGGATCAGAATAATTGGAATCGGAATCAACAACATCGATGCCGAGATGAGCAACATGTTGTCAGTGCCAACTCGTTCCACCAATTGTGCTGTCAACAGAGGCCCGACTATCGCTCCCACGCTCGCGCCGGTCGCAATAAACCCGAATAGCCTCGGCGCCTGCTCTTTGTTGAACAGGTCTGACATAAAACTCCAGAATACCGACAGGTGAAACAGGCTAAATACGCTGAGCCAGACATAAAAACCCTTGTCGACCAAATCCGGGTCAGCGAAGGAAGTTGAACCCGCATAGAAGACAAAGAACGACAGCGCGAAAAAAGCATAGACGCCCGGCACCAGGAATCGAAAGCGAACGAACGATATGGCCGCACCATAGACACTTACGGCAATAACACTAAGAAAAAAGGTCGTCGTCCAAAGCAGGCTAACTTCAACATCAGTCCAGTCGCTCGCCATCGCATCGCGAACCGGACGCATGATGAAGTACGCGGTCATCAGGATGAATACAAAAAAGAACGACAGCAGCGTTGCGGGCAACTCGTAGGGCTCGACCTTGGTCGCCGCTTTGATGGCCCGCGCAATAGGATTGCGGTGACTGGATTCGCTCATCACTGAATCTCTAGTCGAGCCCGAGCTCGAAACCTGCCTCGAGTTCTTTTTCGGAATAGGCGCGAAATGCGATCATCGTCTCAGTCTCGACGATGCCCTCGAGGTGGCGCATTTTGTCACTGATGACGTCAGCGAGATCTTCGTTGCGAGCAACCTTCACTATCGCAATCAGGTCAACACGACCGGCGACAGAAAAAACTTCCTGGACGCCACTCATCTCCGTAATCTGGTTGGCCAGTTCCGGAATTCGGCTGGTCTCAGCCTTTATCATGACGATTGCCGTTACCATCGGTGTCTCCACGCTCTCTCATTTAATCAAGCGCGAAGCGTACCATTACCGGCGGCTGACAACTATTGAGCTGCGACCATGCCTTTGGCGACAGTCAGGAGTTCGTCAGCGGGTAGCCGTACTTTGTAGTCCGCGTTCGAATAGGCAAATGCGATTATTCCGTCTTTGCCCACTGCGAACACCGATGGCACTGGTAGCATTCCGTGTATGGCCATCGACGAATCCACTATGTCATCGCCTTTCTCGCTACGCCTGTCGATCGCCTTTTGTGGCACCTTGAACGCAATGCCAAACGCTATGGCGGCCTGGGCATCAGCATCGGAAAGTATCTGGTAGTCAAGACCAGCAATATCCTGTTGCGTTTCTTCTTTCAGGCTCCGATAGAGCAATTCCGGCCGATCACCACTAAGGAACAGGACATCGACTCCCAGGGCATCAATTTCGCCGATAACGTGCCGAAGCTCTGACAGGTGCATGTTGCAAAACGGACACCAGCCGCCACGAAAAGATATAAGCAACGCCGGCTGCTCCAGTTTTCGCGGTTCAAACACGAAAGGTTCATGGTCGACCGTTTCAACCGTAAATCGTGGCGCGACATCTCCAGCAACCAGGGGTTGAATCTCTTCGGCGGTGGCAGCGACCGGCGTATCAGCATGCCCGTACTGCAACGACATGCTGGACACCAGGCTAAGCACCAATGCTGTCGAAAACAAACCAATTACTGCTGATCGGGCATTGAATTGCCCGGTTGCGAAAATAGACATCTGTATCACGCTCCTTAATCGTCCGGTGAAACTGACCGGCGCAGGTAGCGGAATATTACATAGCTTTTTCGAGAAGGTCGCAAGCGCCAACTTCGGTGACACCGCGGCAACGATCCTTGGCTCGATACATTGCCTGATCCGCTTCGCGCAACAATCCGGTCAAAGTACTGGCGTTATCCGGGTAAAGTGCCAGCCCGATACTTGAAGCGCAGCTCAGCTTGTCTTTGCCGATTAGGTACGGTTCTTCAAGTGTCGCCGTCAGGCGCCTCGCCAGCTGCTCGGCGATTTCACCAGTGACATCCGGCACCAAAGCAACGAATTCGTCACCGCCAGGGCGACCAATAATGTCGCAGGATCGCAGGCTCTTCCGCAGACGCGTTGCAGCGATCGTCAGCAATTCGTCTCCAACTTCGTGCCCGTAGGTGTCGTTAATCGTCTTGAAGTCATTCAGATCAATGAAAAGCAGTGCGCCGGTCGCGTCGTCGGCGCTCTCGGACAGGCGCATTGAACCATCACGCTCGAAGCCACGACGGTTCAGAACTCCGGTTAGCGGATCCGACAGCGCGATCGATTCCATATGATCAACTTCGGCCTTGCCGTCCGTAACATCGACGAACGTAAGTGCGATATCGGTGCCAAAGGGCTCGCAGATCATTCGCAGCCACTTCACGGCGCCATTCGACTGATGTTGGGTCTCTCTGTCGACACTTTCATTAGCTTGAATCGCGTTGCTGAAATCACCGAGAACGGCCTTTGCCTCATCAGCGTCCATCGCATTGGTGGCGATTCTCACAATTTGCTCACCGCTGCAGTCGATCAGATCATCAGTGTCCATATGCAGGAAGCGCGCGGCTGCGGCATTAGCAAATACACAACGCAACTTCGCCTCGTCCTCTTCTTCATTCTTCGTCCAGCTAAGGCGAACGATGCCGTTCACCGAGTGGTCAATAAGCGTCCGCAGCAGCGCCTCACTGGCGCGCACTTCGGCCTGGGCTTTCTCTACATCGCTGACATCGCGAAACATCAGAACTTTGCCCTCAGACGACGTTGCTCTGGTTGACGCCATATCGGACACCTGCACGTGCAGATATCGACCGGTTGCCGTCAACATGCTTCGCGGTTCACCACTGTCCAGCGCTTCGAAAACCTCTGGAGATTCACCACCCAATACGACACTCAGTGGTTCCATAAGTGCAGACGTTTCAGAGATGTCGAGCAGTGCCTCAGCACCGCGATTCAGTCCAATAATGCGACCATGATCGTCCACCACAACAACCGGATCCTGCATGTGCTGAAAAACGGTTTCATAGGCGAATGGAGTAAACTCGATGATTTTCTCGCCGAGAATCAACCAAGCGTAAATAGGCAGCATAGCCGTGAGTATGACGGGCACAAACGAAACCGTATTTGAGCCAAAGCCCAGATCGTAGGCCAACGTAGCGGAGAGCGGCGCAACACAAGCGGCAGCCAGCAGGAGTAAGCTGCGGCGATGGGCTCTCGAAACTGCCGAACTGTGCGTCAACAGAGATAGCACTGCAGCACCGGTTACGGCGTAGCTGTAGGGAGCGTGCATGAACACGAACCACCGACCCCACTCCGCCGGGCGCGTCAGAAATTCGCCCGCCGCATTGGCGATAGGCATGTACCACATGAATTCGTGAAAGTAGTTCGTTGCCGCAAACGCGATCGACACGATCGGAATTATCAGCATCATGATGATGCGGTGAATTGATGTCTTACGGCATGTGTACTCACGGAAACTAAAATAGGCCACAACTGGCAAGAGCGCCGTACCAACGAAGTGGCAGGTGCGACCGACCGAGAAAACATAGAATGTGGTCGACATTAGCTCGATTGCGCCGCCAACCACCCAAAAGCTGATAACAACGAATAGCACGCCGATCGGCACCGTACCGGCTTCTCGCTTCGCCACAATGAGGCGCAGGCCCAGTGCCAGATAGCACGCGGCGCTGAACATCAGGATGACTGACAAGCCGATTTCGAAGGTCACTTTTACCTTACCCGAGCGTACGAAGTAGCTTGTTATGGTAAGCGGCTAAGCCCCCGTTTTCGCGGAACTGTTCCACAGCTTTTTAGTCCGCAGATCGCCATTCGTCGTCGATTTTCCCCAAAACGGACAAATCTGGCATCTACTCAGATACCAATTTGCCCATAAGTTATTGTTTTTATAACCTTTTAGGATATTTTGGTGTTATCGGCGAGCTTCTGACTCAGCGATCGATCAACGGCCACATTCCTGCCGCAGCCGATCCGAAAACCTCTGCCGTGTTATTGCGTTAATCCGTGCCAGGAAACGTTCTGCACCACTTTCGCTATGCAGCGATTCCTGCGCATAGTCATCGTCATTGCCCTTTACTGCCAGACGCCAGTACAGCATCGTCATCGTCGTCGCCAAACGCGTACGAACCAGATCATAGAGGAGGTCGATTTCGACATCTTCAAGTGGCGAAATCTGGTCATAAGCAGCAATGAACGGTGCGATGTATGCCAATGCATCGGCATCATCGCAGCGTAAATACGAGGCGGCTATGCCGAGTTCGACCACCAGCGGGGCGCGCAGCATGTCACTGAAGTCGATGAAGCCCGCTACCGACTCAGGATCTTCTTTCTCCACGAGCACGTTGCCCGGGTTCACATCATTGTGGATAACCTGATGCCGCAAACCGGCGAACTGCGGCTCAGCGATCTGTTGGAAATCGTCGAAACAGGCCAGGACTACCTGGCGCAGCACGCCATCCGGAATGTGCGTCGCCAAGGGAAGAAGGTCTGCGGCGCGCTGCATATCCCACAGCAGCGGCTGTTGATCGCCATCGCACTCAAAGTCGCTCAGCGCGATATCCAGATATGCGAGAGATCGCCCGATGGAGCGCATCAACAAAGGCGTCGGAGATACGTCAGCGAGCAGGCGGCCGGGCAAATAGCTGACAAGTCGAACAACATGCCGTGTTTCACCATGCAGGATCGTCGTCGATGAGGCGTCGTCCCGCGTTCGGCGAATCTCTGGCACCGCCGCCTCGCACTCGCGCTCCTCAAGATGCAGCAGCCCCAGAATTTGAAAGTCGGCGGCTTTTTGACCCTCGGCTGCGCCGGCGATCTTGACGACGTAGTTGTGGCCATCACTGGCCGCCAGGCGAAAATTCTGGTCACGCTCGCTGAGCAGCGGGCGCAATTGTCCGTCCAGACCGTATTCGGTCCAGAGTAACCGCGTCACCTCAGCATCACTGAGTCGCGGAGCGCGTGCATCAATCTCATCCAGCGGGTTCATTCGGGCGCCATTATAGGAATCAGAAGCATAAAAAGGGCCATTCTGTCACGCTCGTGTTTGATCAGAAATGCCGACCAGTTCCGGCCTCTTTTCAACATAATCGTTCATAGTAAACAGGTTATGAAACATCTGGCTCGCCTAGTCCAATCAGCGACACCGACTACTGCCGTGCAATTCCGCAAAAACGCATATGGCAAGAGCGGTGTACAGAGCTTCTTGCACGACGTTCTCGCAATGGCGAACGCTACGGTAGAGGGACCTCGATACATCGTCACTGGCGCCGACTTCGATGCCCGTGGCCGCAAGCGATTGTTTGGAGTCGACCGAGACGACTTCTCAGGGAACCCGGCATACCTGCCCCTCGCCAATGAACACATCGAACCGCCAATTCGAATCCGCTATCAGCCCGTCACCGTCGAGGGCGAGCGCCTGGGCGTTTTTGAGATAGGCGATTGCCAGGATCGGCCGTACATGATGCGAATCGATTTCTCGGAGTCGTTGCGCCGCGGTGACGCATACGCACGCCTTAACAACTCGGCGATCAAGCTGGGACGACGCCAACTACAAAGCCTTTTTGAGAAAAAGTTCCGTGACTCAGTATCGGCCACAAATATCGAAATTGGCTTTCCAGGCGACATCATTCACAAGGACCAGAAAGTACCTACGTGCAGCCTGTCGCAGCTTCCCTCTTCGATTGCCAGCTCCAAACTCTATGAATTGATTCAAGCGAAGACCACGGTTCATGCGTCGACGTCCAATACAATAGTCGCCCGGCTTACTCACGCGCGCCTGTTTGGCACAGATAGGCCGTACGAAGAGCGCTCGACAGACGATATCCGAGCCGAAATGCAGCAGATCGAGCGTCGTTATCACAATCATGATCAACACTTTCTTTTCACCGAAAATGGCTGCGACCTGCAGCTTGTCGTGCTCAACCAGGGAGAGGAAAGTCTGAACGATGCATCCTTGACCTTCGCCCTGCCAAAGCACGACGCACTCCACGTTGCGAGCCAGTTACCAAAGTTGCCCCGCGATGACCGTTTCGTCGATCGCACGCCGGCAGAGCAAGCCGACTATCCGGCAGTAACCGCGCGAGACAACGCGATTAACGTATCGGTCAAACTCGGTGACATTCCGCCCGGGGAACCAATCGAAGTTTTCAAGACTCCGCTTCGACTTTGCGTAGGGTCAGATCTCAAGGGCCGGCGAATTGGAATTCAGTATTCACTGTTTGCGCACAACCTGCGTTCTGCAGCAACGGGCAAACTAAGACTGTTGTTCTAGCTCAATGTCGATCTAAGCCGGCACGCCGGCGAGGTTTTTTGCCGCATGCGCTTTGGCACCATCGATAATGTCCGCGATCTCAGAACGGTGTTGACGCAACTCTTCAGGAGTTAATGCGTCGAGTTCGTGAGGAAATACCAGCCACTCCGCCGTTTCCCTCAAGAAATAGTCCGGCACGATATTCGTTTCATTGTGGCTCGGCTTAAACCAGGGCACTGCGACGCGCATGTCCTCGGGTGTATTGCCGCGCGCCCGTTTGGTCAGTTCTTCAATGACAGCGACGATCGTGTTGCCAGTATCGAAAACATCGTCGACGATGAGTACGCGATCGTCGTGACGGATTTTCTTGATGATGTAGTTGAGTCCATGCACCGCGACCGAGCCGCGCTGATCAACACCAACGTAGGAGGAGGTTCTGATAGCAATGTGATCAGCCTCGACCCCGCAATAGGCAAGAATCTCTTGCACGGCCATGCCCACCGGCGTCCCGCCACGCCAAATGGCGATAATCATCGTGGGTTTGAATCCGCTTTCCAGGATATCGAGTCCGAGGCGAAATGAATCCTCGAGCAGATCCTGAGCTGAAAGTACAACTTTGCTCATTGTTATTCTGGCGTGATAATGTTTCGGCTTGATTCTACAGTACCTGGGGCCGACAAAAGCAATGAACAAGAAGATCGTGGCAGCAAATGATCTCCTGGAAGACTCCTTTAGGCTTGCCGCTGACATTGCGGCGGCCGGCTTTCACCCGGACTTTTTGGTTGGGCTTTGGCGCGGAGGTAGCGCCGTCGGTATTGCCGTTCAGGAAGGCCTCGAGTTTCTCGGCATCAAGACAGACCACATCGCTATCCGGACGTCGTACCGCGGCGCGCCAAGTTACAGCGAAATGATCAGCAAGGCGGAGTCCATCCGTGTGCATGGCCTGCAATACCTGCTCGAAAATTTGTGCGCCCATCATTCGCTGCTCATTGTGGATGATGTTTACAGCACGGGCTCCAGCGTCAAAGCCGTTATCGAGCAGCTGGCGAGAAAAACACGACGCAATTTGCCGCAGGACATTCGTGTCGCGACGGTCTGGTACCGCCCCGGTGAGAAAACAACGCGTGTTCCGGACTACTTCGTCCACGAAACATCAGATTGGCTTGCCTTGCCGTACGAATTGACGGGCATGTCGATTGACGAATTGCGCACGAACCGGCCCGAACTGGGCTCGATCATCGATCGCCTGGAACCGCTAGTCGGTTGATTGGCTGTTGGACGCGTTGCTGCCGGCACGCCTGCCCTGCAGATACGTCGCCGAGATATTGCGGTCGTCGCCGAGAAAAATAAGCGAGAAAAGTAGTTCATCAATCGACGACGTTGCCGCGGCCCGACGCGATGTTGAACTCGAACCGTCAACGTTGAGCACAATAAAATCGGCTTCTTTGCCCACCTCGAGATTGCCGATGCAATGATCGAGACCAAGTGCCTGCGCTGCGCCGAGCGTTGCCAGATACAATGCCCGACTCGCCGGAAGGGACTGATTCTGCAAGTGTAGAACCTTATAGGCCTCGCTCATTGTCCTGAGCATCGACAAGCTCGTACCACCACCTACGTCGGTCGCAAGCCCAACGCTAATACCTGCATCGTGCATCGATTTTAGATCGAACAAACCGCTACCGAGAAACAGATTCGACGTCGGGCAGAATGCTCCGGCGCCGCCCTTCTCCGCCATCAGGGCGCGGTCAGCTGCATCGAGGTGCAAACAATGCGCGAATATCGAGCGCTCGCGCAGCAGACCGAAATGGTCATACACATCCAGGTAGCTGCGGCTCCACGGAAACTGCGTCGCGATCTCTTCAACCTCCGCGGTGTTTTCCGCGAGATGCGTATGCACCCATGTATCCGGGTACTCGGCGGCAAGACGCCCAGCCGCCGCGAGTTGATCCTCACTTGAGGTTAGTGCGAATCGCGGCGTTATTGCGTAGCCGAGCCGCCCTTTGCCGTGCCACCGCTCAATTAACGCCTTGCTGTCGCTGTAGGCGGAAGCCGGATCGTCACGAAGCTCGTCGGGGCAGTTAATGTCCATCAGAACTTTGCCCGCAACCAGCCTCATATTTCGCGCCGCGGCTGCCTCGAAGATTGCATCGACAGACTGCGGAAAAACCGTCGCAAAGACCAGCGCCGTAGTTGTACCGTTACGCAAAAGCTCATCGACGAACGCGTCCGCAACTTCATCCGCGTGTCCCTTATCCGAAAACCGCGCCTCTTCCGGGTAGGCATACCGGTTCAGCCAGTCGAGCAGCTGTTCCCCGTATGATGCAATGATGTCGAGCTGTGAAAAATGCACGTGGCAGTCAATGAAGCCGGGCAGTATCAACTTGCCGCTCAGGTCTTCGACAGCCACCGCTGGAGCCAGCGTCGGCAAGACTTTTTCTGTAGAACCAAGTTGCACAACGACACCGTCTTCGACGACGAGCACACCATCCTCGAGGAACTCGACCGCCGCCGCCGACGCCTTTTCGCCTGGATCAGCGAGGCAATGAAATATCGAAGCTCGAAACGCTTGCTGCATCGCTAACCTTCAACCAACATGACAGGCTCATCGAGATCATGAGTGTCACAGTTCGGGGTATCGGCGGCGCGATCGATAATCAGGAATTCCCGACCCGCATCAAACGCAATGAGTGGCATATGCCAGGTGCCGCGATGGTAGTTAATGCCCTGGCGCCCGTTGCTGACGAATGCCCTTAGATCCGATGCGTCCACACTCTCTTCGGGCGGCGCGACAACCACCACCATGCGACACGGCGTCAGAGGAACGAACGCCTGGCTGCCGAGGGGGTGCCGCTCGACCATATCGATGCGCAGCGGCAAGGACGTCGCGACGCGGCAACGAGCGATACTTATCGCGACCCTGCCTTCGTCCTTCATATCGACATTGCACAAATCATCAAAGCGCTGGAAACGTTCGGCGTTCATCGCCGCGGTGCGATCGATCGAAGTCTCTATGACATCGCCATAAAGCGCGAATCGTTCGCTGGTGAGTGGTTCTGGTTTCAGCGTAATGGCCATCGTCTATTTTTCACCGACAAGTTGACCGTGCAGCCGCAGGCGGCTAATGCCACCGTCCGGGTAAATCGATACGCGCACATGGCTTACTCCGCCAATGGACTCGAGCTCATTATCGAAGAAATGCTGCTTGTCCATTGTGAGTTTGGTTTCCGCAAGCAACGATTGCCAGACACCATCTTCTGCGACAGCCTCTGTATCGCTGGCAAACATCGCCGCTTCTATCGCGACTTTGTCAGGGTAATTACCCTTAAAGTGTGCGGTATCGACTTCGATCCTCTCAATTTCTCCGGCATGACCCAGCGCGAGGATTACCCAGTCGTTGCCCGGCCCACGCCGTCGTGCGGTTTCCCAACCATCACCCATGTTCACGCCGCGACCGGCAACATTGAGGTTGTGCATGCTGCCATAGTGCTCGTCGCTGCAAGCGATGCCGCGGCCGCCATTTTCGAGCGCGACGAGATCAATAACACCAGTGACGGACGAGAATGCCGGTCGAATCTCGCCGTAAATCCGTAAGCGGGCAATGCCGCCGTCAGGATAGATGTGCAAGCGCAGGTGCGTCCAGGCCTGATCGTTATCGACAGCAATGTAGTTGTGGTCGTCTCCCTGCAGCGGCGCTTTGGGCAAAAGCTCAACCCAACCATCTTCAGGTACGTCGCTGTCGCTCACACACGCGTCAATCGACGCTTCGGGAGGGAAATTTCCTGTGAAAAAACGCGTATCAATATCGAAGCCGCGAATAACCCCCGGCAGGCCGAGTTTAACGACACAAAAGTCATGACCCGGGACGCGCTTGCGACGACTTTCCCAGCCGTCCATCCACTTGCCGTGATCGTCGTATTTGTCATCGACAAATAGCGGCTCTTGTGGCTCGATCAAGCGCTCTTTGGCGGCGAAAAATTCATCCGTTGCAAACGTCACACGAGTCCCCAACCGCGGTTGCTCGAGTTGAATCCATTTGTGGAACGGTTGCCGCTCGATCGACATCAGCCGACCTCCATCGATCGCAGCCGCAAACGGGCGATTTGGTGGATCTCGGCTAGCGCGGTTTCGAATTCTGTAGCCGGGTCATTCTCCAGCCGGTCAGAGAACGCGCTGAGTATTTCTTCACGGCTGCTGTCTTTGACTGCCATAACAAACGGGAAACCGAATTTCTCGTGATAGGCCGTGTTAAGTGTCTGGAATCGTTCGTATTCCTCGAGCGAGCATTGATCCAATCCGGCACTGGCTTGTTCGCTCGTCGACTCTTCGGTTAGCTCTCCGGCCACCTGAGCCTTGCCGGCGAGATCGGGGTGTGCGCGAATCAACTCGAGTTGCTTTGACGTCGATGCGTTATCGACGCAATCAGCCATAAGCTCCGCGAGCTTCTCGATGTCATCGATTTCGGTAGTAACCGACGCAGCCTCTTCTGCGACCCAGGCTGAATGCTCGTAGATCGCAGCGAAACGATTAACAAATTCACTGTAGTCCAGCTTCATCGGGATTCCGCCGGAAAATGTTTGCGCCAGTGATTCGCGATATCAATGCGGCGCGCAACCCAGACATCGTCGTGACCAGCAACGTAATCAATGAACCGCGCCACGGCTGCCGCACGCCCGGGGTGCCCTGCGATGCGGCAATGCAACCCGACGGACATCATGCGCGACCCTTCCGCGTGCAACACATCGAAGGAATCCTTCAGGTAATCGAAGAACTGCTGTCCCGAGTTAAAGCCCTGCGCAGTCGTGAAACGCATATCGTTGGCGTCGAGGGTATAGGGCACCATCAGCTGCGGTGTTGCCTGCGCATAGTCCCAGTACGGCAAGTCGTCGGCGTAGCAGTCGGCGTTATAGACGAAACCACCCTCCTCGGCCACGAGGCCGTGGCTTTGCGGACTACAGCGACCCAGGTACCAGCCCAACGGCCGCTCGCCCGTTACACGCGTGTGAATTTCGATGGCTTTTGCCAGGTGCTCGCGTTCAGTATTTGCAGCGACACTTTGGTAATCGATCCAGCGATAACCGTGGCTCGCAATTTCCCACTCGGCTTCCTGCATTGCCGCCACAACACCAGGATTGCGCTCAAGCGCCATGGCGACGCCAAATACCGTGACAGGGAGGCCCACGCTCGTAAAAAGTCGGTGCAAGCGCCAGAACCCGGCCCTGGCGCCGTACTCATAGAGCGATTCCATATTCATATGACGTTGATCATGAATCGGTTCGGCCGCTACGATTTCAGACAAGAAGGCCTCCGACGCTGAGTCGCCATGCAACACACAGTTTTCGGCACCTTCCTCGTAGTTGATGACGAACTGCACTGCGACACGCGCGCCATTCGGCCACTGCGCGTCCGGAACTTGTTGGCCGTAGCCGTGCAAGTCCCTTGGATAGGTTTCGTCGGTCACTTGTTCTCTCCAACCGACTGGTACCAGCGACCAATGATGTTGCGCTCTTCCTCACTGATGCCGGTCAGGTTGCCGATAGGCATGGAGCGATTCAAGACAGTCTGCTGGTGAATACGCAGC
>RCNB010002244.1_pt1 | contig 11954 bp, 9 predicted proteins | sample 2041321 | NCBI WGS metagenome assembly RCNB01 (sample SAMN09708232, study PRJNA481090) | Marine sediment metagenome, whole genome shotgun sequencing project. | reverse complement strand
TCGGGCTACGAACCAATGCTCAGCCAGGCCAATTTCGAGTTGGGGGAGGTTTCCCTGATTCGTTCCGGAATTCCCGAAGATGCGACTTTGGTAACGATTATCGGCCCGAGGAATGATTTCTCAGAAGCCGAAACAGACAAACTCGACACATATCTGGCTTCCGGCGGAAGCCTGCTGATCGCTCTCGATCTCTCCCAGGCCCTGATGCCTAATCTGTATGGCCTGCTGGCACGATGGGATATTGAAGTACGAAATGGTCTGGTACTTGAAACCCGGGCTACCAGGCTTATTGCAGAGTTCGGTGATAACCCTTTCGTTTTTGCACCTTATGTATCTGAACATGAAGCCATGATCTCGTTGACCGAAGCCAAAATGGATCCGGTCTTTCAGGCATCCCTCGGCTTCAGGCGGACAGAGGCCCAGCAGCGGCAGATAGAATATTTCACACTGCTCTCAAGCTCCGTGGATGCCCGGCTTCGGGTCGATCTTACCTCCGAAGTGTCGGGCAGCCCAACGCCGATTCCCAGCGATGAACGTGGCCCGATTGAAGTCGCCGTTGCAATCAGACAACGGAACATGGATACCTATAAGCCCGAAGGCGCCACCATTGTAGCCCTGGGAAGTGCCAGCACCCTCAAGGGCCTGGGATTCCTGGGTCAGATCAAGGCCAACGCCGATATGGTAATGAATCTGGTTAACTGGACCTTAAATGACGATTCGATAGTGAATGTCCCGTCCAAGAGCCTGTTCCGTCTGCCGTTACGCATCAATACACTCAACGGTCTCATCTACGCTGTATTAACTGTAATAATCATTCCGTTTTTCTGCCTCGGAGCCGGTATCTTCATTTACTTCCGGAGACGCAATAAGTGACGAGAAAAATCCGAAATCTGCTTGTTACCCTGATTCTCCTGGTTGTAGTCATTGCCGTTGTGGCAATACTTCGACTTGGAGGAAAAGCCGAAGTATTGCCGGAAATCGCCGCAGTCAGAGCCCCTGAAGTACTCAGTGATTTTTCTGTCTCCGATCTCCGGTCCGTTCAGGCCGTAAGTTACGAAAGGGTGCTTCACTTCTACAGCGCGGATGGAGAAAACTGGCTGCTCGCCGATGTTCCGGAATTCTATCAACTGATCGACAGCGAGGTACAAAATGTCATCCGATCTTTTGCAAAGCTGAGATCGAGTAATATCATCGCCGAGAATACCGAAGAAACCCGGCTTGCGGAATTCGGCCTTGTTCCACCGGCAGCAACGGTGACTCTCAGGGACTCGGATGGATACAGTCAGGTTCTGGAAATCGGCAATTTGAGTCCATCGGGTTCCGACAGATACTGCCGGGCCGCAGATTCCGGAACTGTCGTTCTGATTCCCGCTGTGATCGCTGATCAGGCATTCAGTTCACCTGCAGATTACCGGGATATGAGCCTGCCTGCAGTCAACATGGAAAACCTCAGCTACCTTGAAAGCCATTATGGCGGTGTCATTTTTCGAATGGAACCGAAGATTGGGGAAGATCCATTTGTCACTCTGGTAAGTCGGTTCATGGTTACCTCGCCCTGGAGAGGAAACTATCCACTTGATGATTATGCCTTTCAGGAGCTTCTGTCCGAAAAAGTGCCGTTACCCATCGCTGTCAGAAACTACCTGGATAATCTGGACCCGGAAGACCCTGCCCTGGGCCTGAATATGGAAATTGCAGATGTTCTTTACCTGAGGGATCTCAATGGAGCGGTCCTTCACCTCATAATCGGCAGCAGTGACGGGGCCGATGGGCGTTATGTCCGCCTCGGTGACCGGGACGGATCGGTTTTCACATTAAATGAATCCGATCTGGTCATTATGAAGGCAGATCCATTTTCCCTGATCAGCAAGTTCGTGTTTCTGGGGTCCATTTCACAGGTTTCTCAAGTCAAAGTTGTGAAGGGTCGTGATATCTGGATTATGGACCGTTTTGAACGCGGCGATATCGAAGATACCAAGGATGATCGTTTCACGGTAAACAATCTGGAAGTGGCTCATAAAGAGTTCAGTTCGGTTTATCAGAAATTTATTGGAGTGATGCGGGAAGGTGTTGCTGTAGATGATGTCAGTATTCGGACACCGGTGTTGCGAATTACAGTCAGCAACGTCGACTCGGGTGTCGATCCGGTGATAATCAGATATTGGCCCTATAACGAGGTGTATTACCAGGTTTCCGTCGATGATGGACCCCTGGAATTCGTGGTCGGGCAATATCAGGTTGAGGACTTTGTTGAAGACCTGGCGGCGCTTTCGGAGTACGGGAGCTGAATTCAGTCCGTCGGCAAGGTTCTGCGGTCAAATCTCGCTACCGCCAGAGGACGCCCGTCTCTACCATATGACCATCTGGTGAGAGCCGCTCCACTTGTATCATCTACCGGACGCTCATCAATACCATAGTGGCGGCGTTCGGTAACACGCCCGAAGCCATCATATATCCAGGCATAAACGGCCACACCGTCGGGATCGGCACGAAGCTGACCAAAGAGACCAAACTGCCGCTGCTCGCTTTTGCGATTCTCATCGTCATAGGTCCACCGGTATTCGGCAATGCCCTGCCCGTCTTCGGCAAACGCATCCGATGCGTCGAAATGACGTTCCATAACTTTTAAACCTTTCTCGTTATATCCCCAGCGGTAGACGGCAACCCCGGCAGTGTCCTCGGCCAGAGTCTCCCAATCACCATAACTGGCGGCCTCAATAAGGTTTCTTGAATCGTCATAGTCGTATCGATATCGGGCGATGCCCCAGAAATCCTGTTTAGGAATATCATCAGTGCCGAAGGAGGTTGAAGCGGTGATCATACCGCGTTCGTCATATTCCCACCGGTAAGACGCCATTCCGGAATCGTCTTCTGTCAGAAATCCGAGTTCATTCATATTGAGCTGTTCAAGCTCGTTACCTTGTGGATGATGGATCCATTCATAAGTTACGACCTCTGAAAAGTCCGCTGTGGGATTACCTGCGGAACTAAAGTGAGTCTGCCTGACAAGATTTCCGGTTTCATCGTACTCTCGTCGGTAAACCGCGACACCATTGGCATCGGCAAGAAGTTCACCATCGATACCGAAGTGCCGTTCTTCAAGCGCCAGGCCTCTCTCATCCCGGTCCCATTCGACGGCGGCAGAGCCGTCCGCGGCCAGAGTTGAGAAACCACCCTCGTCAATTCGGTCTTCTCTGATTACTTCACCATCCGAGTTCCGGGAAAACAAATAACCATGAACCCCTTCACCAGCGGCACTGGCGGCCTCACCGGTGATATCGTAGTATCGAATGCTCGATAAATGATCATTGGTATTCCAGCTGTAGTGAATTTCAGATATTCCTCGAACGTCTTCCACCCGCCCGGCGGATGAATCAAAAAACCGTTCATTCGACCGGCGACCCTGCTTGTCCAGATCCCAAAGTCTCAGAGCCACTCCGTCTTTATCTGCGATGATATTGTCGAATTGGTCGTAGTGGAAGGCTCCGATAGCCCGGCCGGATTCGTCCAGACGAATCCTCTGAGACCAGATTCCCCGTTCGTCAGGGACAGGGGCGCCACGGGAGTCGGTAAATCTTCTGTAAACATATCCTGATTCGTAGCTGATCTCGATTCGCTGAACTCCATAAACAGGGTCTGAGAGCGTACGACCTGAGCGGTGGTATTCGACTTCCACAAGCCTTCCGGAAGCATCGTAACTGAATCGATAAGCATTCGTTTCGGCAGCTTCGGTAGAATTTATGCTGTTGACACCCACCAGCCTCTCGTAGGCGTCGACATCGATACGCCGATACCATGCTTCAGACCCGGCTGCGTATGCGGCACTCACAAGAAGAAGAGTTGTGACTCCGAATAGGATTTTATTCCGAAATTTTGTTCTCATTATTTCGATAATCGGCAGGTAGATGTTCTCGACTGAGAGAAGTAGCTTCAGGTCGAACCATGGATCTGATCAAGAGCTTCGGCGAAACGGGTCAGATCATCTTTCCTCTGGTTCCGCGCAGCGACTTCCCGGCGCCGGAGATCTTCTTCCCGATATCGGAAGAGGGCTTCCTGGACCATCCAGGGGCGGGATACGTGTTCGAAAACTGTATCGGCGGCGCCTCCGGCGGTAACGAGAATTACGTCGCCGTAACGGAACAGGAATGGCAGCAAGCCCTTCTGCTCGGTTCTTATATTCTGTACCGAAGCCAGTTCCACCTGACGCCGGGATTCTTTCAGTCCGAGAGGTTTCCGGTACAGGTCGACTGCGTACCCGCCTGAAACCAGGTAGTTGTCATTACGCCAGTCCTCAAAACGATACAGCGCCCACAGAATCGGGACGATTGTGAGAGAATAGATCAACGCCCCGGGCAAAGGTAGAAGTCCGGCGATAACGTCAACGCCGAGAACTGGAATAAGTCCGACAAGCAGCGGCAGCAGGAGCTTTCCAACCAGTACGGCGAGGCTTTTACGAAACCTGATTTCATCCGTCCGGTGTCCGACGGGTTTTTGACCGGTCTCGACACCGCAGAGCATTCTGGGAACGGATACGCCCAGCCCACTTTCCTCCAGGGTTCGTCTCATGGCCTCTCTGTCGCGCCCCGTACTCCTCTCTGAACCGGATTTCTGCAATTTCTTAATTTCCAGGCCAAGTGATGCAGGATTATTTACATCTCGAAGGATCAATTCACCATCCAGCGCCGAAGTTTTTACAACTACCGTTCCGGTTTTCAGAATTCGCCTGATGAGGCCGCTTATTTCTGTTTCAACTCCCTGAATCCTGTCCAACGGAACATGCCGGCTCTCAACAGCGAAACGTGTCCAGTCAAAGGATTTGGAGGTAATTGAGTCGGCGTTTATTGAATACTCGGCCATCGAACGTTTCAGAAAAAAAATCAGCAGCCACCCGGTGTAAATAGCCGGGGAAGCCAAGGGTAGCAGTTCGGGTAAATTTTCTGAAACAGATGCTGCAAAATAGAGAGCGATACCGCCGATAACAGCCGGGATGAGGCCGATAAGAGCCGGTCTCGCTGACGGTCTGATTCGCTTACTGCGGGTCTTTTTTCCTGTTACGGCCGGCAGCTCCCGAGTGAGTCCGGAAATTAGTCTGCCCCGGTTATCGTAGAGGGGAGACAGAGAATTTCTAAGGCTGGATGTGGAGCTGATCAGGGAAACGAGAGTCTGTCGGGGCCAACGGAGCCAGCGGGAAGGCTCAAGCGCTGTCAGTACTGATTCCAGGGGATGCGGATTGGCCAGTCTCTCTTCCCCCCACAATTCACCGGGCAGCCAGCGCGTCGGTGGAACTCCATTGCCGGGACTTTCCAGGCGTCCCTCCAGCAGGAGGAGTAGTTCTTCGCCGGAATCCCCGGGATGAAATAAACGGGCTCCCTCAGGGGCCTCCCAAAGCTCGGAAGCCGCCATTATTCTCTTTCTGTCGTCATCGGAGAGACGAAAGAACGCTGGATGATCTGGCAGATTTTCGGGTTTCATCATTTCGACTATCGGTCCGGGAAGAATGAATTGTGAACGAAAGGGCCTATGCGCCCGAACTGCGGCGCCTCGATAAGAATATACTCCACAGATCCGAGACGACGATACCGCAAAGGATGAGCCCGGCGCCGGCAATTTCCCTGGAACTCATACCGCTGCTGAAGACAATCCAGCCGATCAAGGCGGCAAAGACCGGCTCCAGTGCATAGATCAGAACCGCCCTCAAGGGAGTAAGGCGCCTCTGAAACCAGTTCATCAGGGCAAGGGCCAGAACAGAACCGAGGACGACGAGGTAGAACATGGCTCCCGCCAGGCGCCAGGAAAATACCAGAACAGGGGCTTCGACAAAGGGTACCAGTATCAGAGCGAACAACCCGCAGAACAGCATCTGTATAACGGTAACCGCCCCGGGATGGCAGACCCGAGTCGCCTTGTCGAGAAGAACGACGTAAAAGGCGTATCCTACCGCCCCGGCGAGTGTGAACAGGTCACCTTTGTTCAATCCGCCGTTCATGATGTTCCCTGCCATACGAAGGATCCTCAGAGGACTCAGTTCAGCGGCGGTCAGAGGACCGGATTGAGAATCGGTGACAAAGGACAGCCCCCAGATTACAACCATGAGACCCAGAACATTGCCCCAGCCCGGACGCTTTTTGAGTATCAGGAACTGCAGAAAAGGAACATACAAGGCAAAGGAATAGGTGATAAATCCCGATCGCGCTACCGAGGTATACTTGAGCCCGATGGTTTGCCCGGCATAACCCAGCAGCATTCCCAAAGCTATCAGAAATCCCCAAAACCAGGCTTTGGAAGTGAATCGTCCGGGATCTGCCTCGGGGTCTGCAGCTCCCCGCAGCAATATCGGCCAGGCCAGAGCCGCCGCAAGCAGGAAACGGATGCCCACCATCAGCATCGGTGAAATATCCTGGAGAGCCCCTTTTATTACAGCAAAGGTGCCGCCCCAGATGAGTGCTGTAACAATGAGCATGCCTTCTGCCCGTAGATCGCGCCGCATAAGCGCTAAGTTATAGTCGAATCAGGCTTCGTGACTAGTATCGGGTTCCTTCAGTGCCAGTGGTACTTCAAGAATAATGGACCAAACCATCCCCTGTGCCAGTGGAGACAATTTTCTGAATCGATCGAAGGAGTCCGATGTTTCAGGACCCGAATATTTCTTTCCCGCCGCCGGTTCGTCAAGGTTATCCAGCAATCGCTCACCCTGAACGGGAGCCGGGGTAGCAACAGGGGGGTTAATCGGCCGGGTTTCAAGTTTTTCGTACTGGATATCTTCATCCCGGGACTGCGGCTGGGATACTTCGTTCCGGATCGCCTTAATTGCCTTCGCTTCAAGAGTGTGAAGACGTTCGGACAAACCGGAACGTCCTGATTTGGATTCTGCCGGAGCGGTGGCCGGACTCTGAGGCTGAGCCGCCCTGGATTTTTTCTTTGAAGCCCGATGCAGAATCCAGAGTATTGCCAGAACAATCGGGATAACGCTGAACAGATTGTCGAAAACGTCTCCCATGGATCAATCGCCGGAGTTCGAGGGTTTGGTCTGATCGCCCAGACTCTTTCTCATATCCGTATCGGCCTGAAGATTCCGCAACCGGTAATAATCCATGATACCCAGATTACCGTCCCTGAAAGATTGAGCGATGGCCTGAGGAATTTCGGCTTCAGCCAGAACAACTTTAGCCCTATTTTCCTGTACTTCGGCAACCATTTCCTGTTCCCTGGCCCGGGCGGCAGCCCGTCTCTGTTCGGCTTCGGCCTGGAATCGACGAAGGTCGGCTTCGGCCTGATCGGCTTGAAGTTTGGCACCGATATTGGAACCCACGTCGACATCTGCGATGTCGATAGAAAGTATTTCGAAGGCTGTTCCTGCATCCAAGCCCTTGTCCAGGACAGTTTTCGATATCTTGTCCGGATTTTCCAGAACGTCCTTATACGTTGCTGCTGATCCGATCGTGGTGACGATGCCTTCACCGACACGGGCGATGATCGTTTCCTCGGAGGCACCGCCGATAAGGGCATCGATATTCACCCGAACGGTCACCCTGGCTTTGGCCTTCACCTGGATACCATCCTTGGATACGGCATCGATTGCCTTTTTGCCGGTCTCCGGATTCGGACAGTCGATCACTTTGGGATTAACACTGGTTTTCACCGCCTCCAGAACATCCCGGCCGGCCAGGTCGATTGCCGCCGCCCTTTCGAAGGGAAGTTCTATTCCGGCCTTTGCCGCCGCAATCAGGGCTCTGGAAACCCGGACAACGTCACCACCTGTGAGATAGTGGGTTTCCAGAAGGTCAGTATGTATCGGCATACCGCCTTTCATCAGCATGATTCTGCTGTCAACAACCACCTTGGCATTAACTTTCCGGATCCACATTCCGATCAGGCGCCCCAATCCGACGGTGGCGCCGGAGACGAGAGCTCTCAGCCACAGTCCGAAAAACTTGATCAGGACGACTACGAAGACGAGGGCCAGAACGGCCGCTAATGCCCATAAAACAAAAATCAATATATTCATGCTTCCTCCACGGCCGCGACGACAATTTTAACACCGTCGATTCGCAGCACAACAACTTGCGTTCCTTTCTTGTAATATTCACCGTCAGTTTCCGTAACGGTGACTCTGTTTTCGAAACGGACCTTACCGACGGGCCTCAGGTCAGTCACCGCGACACCGACCGCGCCAACGGCAACAGAGTTTCCGGAAATCTCCCCCGGAGAGGAGTCGGGCTCCGGCAGATCACCCGCCAATTTTTTTTGTTTACGACGTCTGGAAAAACCGGCATAGCCGGGATCCCCGGGTCCATGAAGAACAAGGCGGTCAAAAAGCCCCGCCCGAGGCAATGCAGCCATTATAACTCCTATCACAACGATTCCGCCAAATAATCCGATACCGACAATGCCGATATTTCGTCTCGCAATAGTCCACTGCCAGTCAAACTCCGGCAAGTAGAAATCCTGAAGACTGAAGACAAGGGAACCCAATATCAGAGCGATACCGGCAATACCGGCGATACCGAATCCGGGGATTATAAATATCTCCAGCAGCAGGAGAACAACTCCGGCAAGGAACATCAATATCTCTGCAGGACCGAGGTTTCCCATCAACCCGCTGGCACCGAACACAACAGCAAAGCAGACCAGAGCAAGGGTGCCGGGAACCCCGAAACCCGGGCTGGTAATTTCCAGATATAGAGCGACAAGACCGGCAATCAGCAGCAAGCTGGTTATAGCACCGCCGGTAAGGAAAGTAATCAGGGTATCCGACCGGCTCTTTTCCAGAACCACGGTATCTTCCAGAGTGTAACCGAAGGATTCAATGAGTTCGTCTCTTGTGGTTACCGTACCCGATGAAACGCCGTAGCGTTCCATTTCTCCGGCGGTGAGTGTCAGCAGTTTTCCCACTTCACTGATGGTGAGCCCGATCTCAAACTCGAGGCCTTTGCGCTCCATCACCTCAATTTCAGCTCCGGTAGCAAGTGACACAACACCGTCGACAATGATTTCCTTCAGAACGACATCGGCGTCTACCATGGCAAGAGCCACGGCAATCGGATAGCCGTTCTTCTCTGCCAGGGCAGCCATCTGGCCTCTCACAGCACTGACAGTTTTTTCTTCGGCTGCCTGCATACCTTCTGAGGTCTGATACACCGGTGCGGCGGCACCCATTGACGTTCCGGGTGCCATCCAAAGCTCCGAACTGGAGAAAGCCATCAGGGCACCGGCGGACCAGCTGACACCCCGTCCGCCACTGTCAGCGGGAATGTAGGCCACAGTCCGGGCCCATGAGGCTGAACCGATCTTGCTGGCAATCTCCAGAGCGGTATCCACCCGACCGCCGAATGTATCGATTTCGATTATTATCAGTTCCGCTCCGGCCCGTTCCGCGGTCTCGAGAGATCGGCCGAGGAATACACCGAGATAGCGGTCGACATCCTCACGGAGAGGGATGACATATACTTTGGCCGGTATTACTTCGGTCGTCGCTTCTTCATCCGCAGAGAGAAAAAAAACTGCCGACAGAAAGACAAGGACAATGGCAGGAATCAGACGAAACACAAAACTTCTCCCGGGGAATCTCATGAATTCAGCATGATCTTCACAAGGGAGGAAGTCAACAGCGGTTTAGGCTCCCGGCATCTCCGCTATCGCCTGGGAGATATTCAAAGAGCTATCACCGATGTGCTCCAGGTGCCTTACAATGTCCATAAATATAAGTTCACCCTTTACGTCAACATCTTCCTCACGTTCAATGGTTCGCCGGGCCCTTTTTCGAAGCTTGTCCCGCATCTTGTCAATTCCAATTTCCATCTGATTTGCGATTTCGATATCATAGCTGTCGAGCTTTCGGTCCAGAAAATCCTGGTTGTATTTCAGGAACTCCAGAACCCGAGTCGTGTAGTCCATGAGCTCATTGTCTCCCTGCTCATGAAACTGCCAACCCTTGTCATGAAGTTTTGTGAGTAAGAGGCCGATTCCGAACGTACTGTCTGCCACCGACTCCAACTCGTTGGTGATACGGTTCTGAGCAGCAACAATGCCGGACTGATCGTGACCCAGGGGCTGCCGGGTACATTTGGTGAGATAACTGATGAGCTGCTCCTGCATATCGTCAACCCGCTGCTCCCGGTAAACCATTTCACCCTTGCTTTTATCGAATTTTTTCGGGTTTCGGGCCCCGTTCTGAACCGTCATAAGCATTTCATAGGCTTCACCCGCCATGGATGCCAGTTCGTGGCGGACGGTTATGAGATTTGAGTCCACGGAATCAGGGATATTCCAGGGGATCAGTTTGAGATCGTATGGGGTTTTCAGGGACGTTGACGTATCATCTTTAACCATTTTCACGACAAGCCGGCTCATCGGACCGATGAATCCCACGAGAAGCAGAGTATTTGCCAGATTGAACAGTGTGTGGAACATGGACAAGTGAAAAGGGATATTCGCAGGATCTATCGCGTCTCCGGGAACGATACGATCCACCATCCTTGTGAACGGATTAAACAAGATAATCATCCAAAGAACCCCGATAACGTTAAAAAGCATATGAGCCCTGGCGGTTCTCTTAGCCGTTGCATTCATAGGCAGTGACGCAACAAAGGCGGTAATTGTGGTTCCGAGATTCTCGCCGAGTACTACGGCGGCTGCCACAGGAAAATCGATCCATCCCTTGAATGCCATGGTGATCGTGATGGCCATGGCAGCAGAGGAGGACTGAACAATCAGTGTGAGCAGAGTTCCAATCATCACAAAAATGATGGTTGATCCGAAACCAAACTGAGACCAGTTGGAAAGAAAGGCAAGAACATCGGGATTGTTTTTGATGTCCGGAACCGCTCCCTTCATAAAGCTCAAACCCAGAAACAGAAGACCGAAACCAATCAGAATGTCGGCAATTTCCCTTCGTTTTGTCCGCCCGCTGAAGTAGAAGGGTATGGCGATCGCTATTGCCGGTAATGCCACTGAGGCTATGCTAAATTTGAAACCGACAAGGGATACAATCCAGGCTGTCAGGGTAGTTCCGATGTTGGCACCCATAATCACCCCGAATGACTGCTTCAAGGTTACCAGACCGGCATTAACCAGACTTACAAGAAGAACAGTCGTCGCCGACGACGATTGTATAATTGAAGTCACTCCTATTCCCGTCAGAATTCCCGCGAAACGGTTCTCAGTCATAGTATGGAGAACCGTTTTCAGGCCGCTTCCCGCCCGCTTCTGAATTCCGTCGCTCATAATGCGCATACCAATCAGGAATACGCCGAGACCACCGATCAGATTCAGCACTTGAAGAAAACCTTTCATCATTTCGCTCCGGTAAAATAGAAGTCAGTACAGTCTACCTAGTTTCTAACAATTATAGGCGGAAGAATCGAGCCCCTGCCATTTCAATAATTTTTCGGCCTTTGCCCAACAGCCGACGAGTGTATAGTCTAGAGGGAGAATGGAAAATCGACGTGGTAAATACTCTTCCCCGGAGCCTGACTGATGTTTTTCCGGAAACTTGAATCCGACCTCCGAGACGGAGAAAGGGTGTGTGTGGCCGTCGCGGGCGCCTCGGGAGACGAGATATTCTCATCTCTCAGGCTCTCAGAAAAACTCGGGATAACCGAAGCTCTGTTCGTGGGTAACAAAGAAGAGGCCATGGACGGCGCAGACCGGGCCGGTATGGAATGTTTCGCCATATTGGAAGCCGAAGATGAAAAAGAAATCGCCATGAAAGCGGTGGAAGCGATTCGGGACGGGCATGCCGACCTTCTCATGAAGGGCGCGGTATCCACCGCATCACTCCTCAAAGCCGTATTATCAGATAAGTCAGTGTTTTCAACAAATCGATTACTCTCTCATCTGGCAATATTTGTTGAGCGGAGTGTTCAATGAGACCGTTGGGATCCGTTGGACATTCATCATCTATGGAATATGTTTTATATTGATGATTGGAAGTGCTTATTTTTTTATCTATAATC
>RCNB010002243.1_pt1 | contig 11955 bp, 6 predicted proteins | sample 2041321 | NCBI WGS metagenome assembly RCNB01 (sample SAMN09708232, study PRJNA481090) | Marine sediment metagenome, whole genome shotgun sequencing project. | reverse complement strand
CATATCGCTACGTTTGGTTTTAGCCCAAATTGGGCAGATTTTGATCGCGATGTAAATTGGGTTGAGACCTTTGAAAAAGTAAATGGTAAAGACTCATGGAATAACCAACAAGATTTGTTTAGAACAACCTTTAAGAACTCATGGGATGAAGTATGGGTCTACAATAAAAACATGAGTGGTGACTAATATTGATGCCGTAACATTGAATAAGAAATAACCTTGTTTAGAACAAGACTTAATGGACCTCTTGCCCGAGCTATTTTCGGTGAGAGGTCTTTTAATGACTGTTTATTTGGTGTTATAAATTAAGACTGTAATTATGGACTTAAATAGCTCCTTTTGAAAGGTGTTAATTTTTAGGAGATAAATTAAACTACAACATAAACCTCCTCAAAAGGCACTCTAAATCTCGGACCATAAATCCCTTTATCGTCGCGGATACCACAACTAATTACCATATTAATTTCAGCACCTCTAGGGAGTTTTAAGATTTGTTTTACTCTTAAGGTATCACTACCTTCCATTGGGCACGTGTCATAACCAATGGCGGCCATACTGGTCATAAAATTCTGTGCCGCTAACCCAGCACTTTTATGAGCTACAATGCGCATATCGCTTAAGCGTGTTTGTCGGTAGATGGGTTTGAATAATCCTATAATTTGAAATACAAAATACTTAATGTAGCCGAGTATGCCGAGGAAGTCTACATATATGGTCGGAATCAGTTTGCTATAATAATTCGTCGCCATTTTTTTGCGTTTTAAATCGCGTTCACTTAGTCCTTCTTTGTCATAAACCTTATTCAGAAATGCAATATTGGCTTTAGCGCGTTTACGCCATAAATCTTTACGCGCAACGATTACTACCAATTGTTGTGCTGTTTTAGCCGCACTTTGGTTAAAGCATGCCTCAGCCATTTCACCTAAAATGGATTTGTCAGTAATATGATAAAATTCCCAGAGTTGGAGATTACTGCTTGTAGGTGCTAAGGACGCATTAACTAAGCACTGTTTTACTTTATCTGAATCGATGGATTCGCCTTTGTAAACGCGTGTTGAACGTCTGTAGGCAATGGCATCTGATACTGTTTTTTCCATAGTACTATATTGAGTACAATTTACAATAATGTTATTTGATTAGGTCAGATAGCCTCGTTTAGTCTATGATTAATGAAATTAACTTTGTTTAGTGTAACTACTAGATTTCATCAAGACATAGTACTATGAAATTCACATAGGTATCCTTTCCTTTGTCAAGAATTCCTTTAGGAATCCTCTCATTATAACTATGAATATATTCAAGATATTTTCGGTCTATTTCAACTGGTATTGATGAATACCCTGGGATTCCATATTCGCGAAATAAATTAATGTCATTAGAATTTGGCATTAAAACAGAAGCGGTTCGACTTTTTTTATAATTTTTTAGAATAGCTGCTTCTAAATTTTTATAGAAATTAGTTTGATTACTGGAAATAGGTGCTTCTTTCATTTCTTTAAGAATTTCAATAATAATATTTTTATTATTGAGTGACCGTCGTAAGTTCTTTAGAAATTTATCGGTAGACTCACCCGGAAGAAGTCTGCAGTCCAATAAGACTGTTGCTTTGTTAGGGATAGCATTAATACTAGCATTCTGATCATTCAGACTGGTTAAAGTCATCGTATTAGAGAAAAGTGATAACAACAAAGGGTCCTTTCGTAAATTCGGAATAATTAAAGCTTTAAATGTCCTAGGATGCTTTAACAAAAATCCTTTAAAGCCATTATTTAGAGTTCCAAATTGCTTTAATAAGTCAATATTAAGATCATTAAATATAATTTTTGTCTTTTTTTCAAATAGCCTGTTTAAAGCTACGACCATTTCTTTGTTGGCATAGGTCAAAGGTGTCACGGAACTATGCCCATTAGTTTTTAATTCAAGTTTTAAACGAATCCACAGTGCTCTCTTTTGAGCAACAGAAATCCCAAATAATGACAATTCGGGTTTATTTGTGATCATTCCTTTTAGAGCAGGAGCCCCTTCACCAATAACAACGGCCGGATTTAAGGTGTCGAGAAAATTATCGAGTACATATTTAATTCCACCGTCACATTGAGTTTCTTCGCAGGAAACTGATAATACACTTACATTGTATTTAAGGGATTTTTTTTTATAGCGTTTAGCAATTTCTATAACAGTAAATATTTGCATAATTGCCGCACCTTTATTATCAAATGCACCACGACCCCAAATTTCAGAATCAGTTATTTTTCCAGAAAAAGGTGGGAAATCCCATTGAGAAGCATCACCAGCAGGGACGACATCAAGATGATTCAGGAAAATAATATTGGGAATATTTTTGTCTAATGGTAATATGGATGCAGTAAAATTATAATTACCATCAGTATTTCCCATTTCGGTAATATAGAGACCATTTTCTGCACATAAATTTTTCAGAAATGTTCCAGCTTCGGATTCCGATCCACTTAGAGACTGTATCTGTAAATATTTACTTAATATTTGCTGGATACTATAAGGCTTGTTTTCAAAATAGATTACAGCGACTTTATTAGAATCGTTAAATGCCGATGCCTTGTTTATAAAAACAAAAAGGGTGAGCATAAACATTATAATTCTCAGACGCATAATTGGAAATAAAACCTTTAGAAGATTCGAAAGATACAAATTATATTGAGGTTAAATTTTATAAATTAGTCCTTGATTATAAATTCTGTAAGTTGCTGAATAATAAATTTTTATGTATTTCAATATTGATTTCTTTATAAATAAGGATGTTTTACAAATTAAAAATCCTCTAAATTATAACTAATATTAATCAGTATTACCCAATTAGTATCCTATCATTTGGGGTGAAAGGTTTTTTAAGTTTTATAGCCTCAGCATATACTTGTGATGATCTAAAAACTCGCATATAGGTTGGTGAACCAACTTAACAAGTACAAGAATGAAGTATATCATAGTCCTATAGTTATGTGCTGTTGGTTTAAAGCTCTTTGATTATGTTAAACGTCTTACCGGGTTATATTTTTAAAGCCTATTGCATGTTGTATTAGGGTTTCGGCTGAACGTCACAACGATAAAATAAATAGGTGTATATACATATTATAGAGGTACTTGCAAATCTAATGGATTTTTAATTGAAGCAAAAGCTAAACATGCCAAAAACCTTTTAAGACTGTTCTATTATAGTAAAGCGTAGTTGTTTTTTTTCCGAAAGCTCATTTTACTTTAATTAATATTTCTAAAATTCTTATCTTTTCACCATAAGTAACCAATTACGATTCCTTTTTAAGAAAAATCAGTTTTAAAATATAAATTAATACTATGAAGCATCATCTACTTTCATTTTCGTTTCTTTTATGTTCCGTTCTTGCCTTTGGCCTTTATTCTAATAATACTTATTCACAAGCTAATGACAATGGATATACAGAATTGGTCTCCTTGTTTAAAGAGTGGAGAACCTTTGAAAGACCACCATTACGAAAAGGGGCTCCAGATTATACCAAAGAAACTTTTAATAAAAGACAGCCCAATTTCAATAGCTTACAACAAAAACTCCAGGCAATTGATACAACGAACTGGCCAATCCACCACCAGGTAGATTGGCACATTGTTAGTGCAGAAATGAATGGGTATGATTTTAACAAACGTGTGCTTAAACCTTGGGAGCGTGATCCTGCTTATTACAAAACCCTTTGGGAAGATAGAAGCGATGTGCCAGCTCATGAAGGTCCTACACATCACATGACTACTGAACTTTGGACGTATGAGTTTCCATTAGCCAAAGGCGAGAGAAAAAGATTGCTGTCAGATCTTAAAGTTATTCCGCCATTAAATGAACAAGCAAAAATCAATTTAACGGGTAATGCAAAAGATTTATGGATTGCAGGAATACGTGATATAGAAAGTCAAAGTATAAATCTAAAAAACATAAATATGCTTCCTGGTATAGCAAGTGATCCAGAAATGCTTAGTGTTATAGAGGCAGCAATAAAATCTACTGATGATTTAGTGTTGTGGCTTCGTGAGGCATCTCTTTCTAAAACTGGTCCGTCAGGGATTGGAAAAGAGCACTATACCTGGTACCTTCAAAACGTGCATTTGGTTCCAATGACTTGGGACGATGAAGTAATGCTTTTAAAAAGAGAATTGACTAGGGCATGGACGTCCTTAAAATTAGAGGAGCATAGAAATCGGAATTTACCGGAACTATCTGATGCCAGTAGCCCTCAAGAATATAATGAGCGCGCTGATGCATCAGCTAAAAGTCTTATCGATTTTCTAGATAAAAACGATATAGTAACCGTTAAGGACTATTTTGAGCCTGCCTTGCGAGAACATCTCGGCGGCTTTGTACCTAAAGACAAACGGAACTTTTTTTGGATTACCGCTCACTATGACCAACGCCCGCTTTATTCTCATTTTTACCATTGGTTTGAGTTAGCACGAATGGATACTGAACCTAACGGTAGTGAGATTAGAAAAGGAGCGCTTTTGTATAATATTTTTGATTCAAGAAATGAAGGTATGGCTACTGCTGTAGAAGAAATGTTTATGGATGCTGGTCTATATGATGATCAACCCCGTTCAAGGGAAATTGTTTATATCATGATTGCACAACGAGCAGCAAGAGGATTGGGATCTTTGTATGCCCATGCTAATGAAATGACTATGGAAGAAGCAGGAGGTATACACGCTACTTATACACCTCGAGGATGGATGAAAACAGAGAAAGAGCTGTTGCTGTTTGAACAACATCTATACCTTCGCCAGCCAGGATATGGTACAAGCTATATCACCGGAAAATATCTGGTAGAAAATGCTTTAGCCGAATTTGCAAGAATTAAAGAATCTAATAATGAGCCTTTTCAGTTAAAAGAATTTTTTGATACATTGAATACGATTGGAAATATTCCAATCTCTTTGGGGCGATGGGAATTGACGGGTGAAAAAATGGATAAGAAGTAAAGCTATATTGAAACAATACATTGCATGACCCAAATAAAAAAGAAAAAACTTACACGTCAAATGGGGCTATTAGCCTTAACTGCAACAGGGGTTTGTTCTATGCTAGGCGCTTCCATAAACGTAGTTCCTTTTATGATTCAGCGTAATGCCCCTGGCATTGGGCCTTATGTTTTAGCTGCTTTTGTTTTTGCAGCAATTCCAGCCATTTTAGCCGCATTGGCTTATAGTATTTTGGCTTCAGCAATGCCACGCGCAGGTGGGAGTTATATTTATGCTAGCCGTGGGTTGAATCCTTACTTAGGTTTTGTAGCTAGCTTTTCTCAGTGGTTTGGCCTTAGTATTGTCATCGGGGTTATTGCATATATTACAATTCCATTTATCCGTGATGTGGCTATGAATTTAGGATGGGAAACACTTTCTACAGCCCTAGAGATTGGATGGGTTCGTGTTTGTCTTGCGTTATCACTTATTTGGACTTTTGTTTGGGTAAATATACGAGGCGTAAAATCTTATGAGCGTATTTTGTTACCCATGATGTTCTTAATGTTTGCTTTAGGGGGTATAGTAATCATAGCCGGTTTTAGTTTTAATACCAATGATTTTTTGACAGCCTTACAAGAAAAAGAAGGGCGTGATTTTAAAGTGATACCAGATGTAGAATTTAATTGGCGCATATTTTTATCGGCAGCTGCATTGCTCTTTTCTAGCTTTATAGGCTTCGATTCTATTGCTCAAGCTGGTGGAGAAGCTAAAAACCCTACTAAATCCATACCTAGAGCAATATTGCTTGCTATACTTGGGGTTGGTTGTTTTTACTTTTTATTTGCAGCAGCTATTTATCACACAGTACCTTGGAGTTTTGTGGCTTCTGAAGCTATGGAACGCGACATCAGTGCTCCAGGGTTATTAAGTTATGTACTACCTTCCGGATTAGGTATTGCTATTTTAGTAGGTGCAGCGATTGCCTTAATTAATGATTTGCCAGCCATGCTTTTGTCGGTTTCTAGATTGATGTTTGCTTGGGCAAAAGACGGTATTTTTCCTAAGTCAATTTCTAAAATTCATTCTAAAAATCATACGCCTTATATGGCACTTATAGTTGCCGGAATAATAGCTAGTATTGGCGTTTTAGGGTCTCATCTTGCAGGAGATTTCTTTTTAGGAATTGATATTATGGTTACTTCCATGATGGTCAATTTTTTGTTAATGTGTATTACCTTGCTAAAAATCAAAAAGGTAAATCCAACATTGGCACAAAACATAGCAGTTTTAAAAAACAGAACCCTACAGTTATGGATTGGCTGGCTTGGAGTTATTACGTTACTTGGGTTTTTATCCATTCATCTCTACAAAGACTTAACCGCACAAACCGAGGCATGGTATTTTCATTCGACCCCCATCTGGTTAATAGTTATGGGAATTGGTAGTCTTATATTCATTCATAAATGGAAAAAATTGACGAAGAGTAATGTCAATCTTTCTGAACAATTTTCACAACTTCCTGAAGAATAAAATATGCACAAAAAAGTAATATTAGCTCAAGGCTTAGAAATTTCACCTATCATAACCGGACTATGGCAAATCGCTGATATGGAACGGGACGGAAAAGCGCTAGATCCTCACGTAGCTTCCAAACACATGAGACCTTATCTGGATAATGATTTTTCAACATTTGATATGGCTGATCATTATGGGTCGAGTGAAATTATAGCTGGTACTTTTAAGAAAGAACTCCAAGTAGAGAGCAGCGTTCAGCTTTTTACAAAATGGGTACCTAAACCTGGTAAAATTAGTCGAGAAGATGTCAGAACGGCTGTGCAAAAAGCTTTAGACAGAATGCAAGTAGCATCTATTGATCTATTGCAATTTCATGCTTGGTATTATCCTGACGCGAGTTGGTTAGATGGCTTATTTTATCTAAAGGAATTAAAAGATGAAGGGTTAATTAAGCATATCGGCGTGACTAATTTTGATGCAGCTCATTTGCGGATTGCACTTGCTAGCGGTATCCCAATTATCAGTAATCAGGTATGTCACTCTTTAATAGATACTCGTGCAAGTCAGAACATGGCAGACGTATGCAAACAGTACAATGTTAAATTACTTGCTTTTGGTACACTTGCCGGTGGGTTTTTAACCGATAAATGGCTAGGGAAACCCGAGCCGACTTTTGATGAGTTAAGAACTTGGTCACAAATGAAATATAAGCGATTTATTGATGCTGCCGGAGGATGGGCTCCATACCAAAATTTACTGCAAACAGTTAAAGCAATTGCCGACAAACATCAGGCCTCTATTGCGAATATTTCGAGTCGTTATATACTCGAAAATCCTGCAGTCGCTGCTGTAATCATTGGTGCAAGATTGGGCGAGAATGAACATATTTCTGATAATAAACGCACACTTGAAATAGTATTAGAACCAATAGACCTAGAAGCAATAAAAAAAGCACAAAACCTACTCAAAACTATTCCAGGTGGTTGCGGTGATGAGTATAGAAAGCCACCTTTTTTAACTGCATCAGGAGATCTTAGTGATCATTTAGAAACCATTCCTAGTGCCTTTACACCTATTAAAAAAGGAGAAAATCGAGAGCAAATCTTTAGTGGTACAGAATGGGAAGAATTTGCAGGCTATTGCCGTGCGGTTAAGGAAGGCAATCGTATTTGTGTTTCTGGTACAACGGCAACACATGGAAGTCAAATGATAGGAGGGAAAGATCCCGCTGCTCAAACCCATTTTGTCATCGATAAAATTGAAGGTGCCATAACCTCATTGGGAGGAACTTTGGCTGATGTTGTTCGTACAAGAATTTTTGTGAACGACATTGCACAATGGGAACCTGTAGCAAGAGCTCATGGTCAGCGCTTCAATGGTATCAACCCTGCCAATACTTTGGTTGAAGCCAAGCTCGTAGGAGAAGGCTATTTGGTTGAAATTGAGGCAGAAGCTATAGTGCGTTAATTCGTTCGAAGAGAATATCTACTTATCTATAAGTCCATTAAAGTTACTACTATTTATGGAGGTTTCAAAAGGCAACCAATGCTCAGTCATAAAAGTGTCTACCACTTTTGAATAGGCTGTAATTGATAGCGTCACTTCCTTTAGCTTCTGTTTGTTTTGCGCAGACGGCATAGTAGTTTGCGCTCTGGCAATACGCATTACATCTCGCAATTTTGAATGAGGTGATGTCTCAAAAGACTGCCATGCTCCAACTTGTCTGTCTGGTCTAGGGATCTTGCCCTTAGCCTTTAGTTCCTTTAATTTTAGATTCATTTTTTGTGCAGAAATGACTAAAGAATCATCTGCTTTATATCCCTGATCTTTTGTCAGTGTCGTTATTTTCTTAACCAATTCTATTTTTTTGTTTAAATCTAGAAGTTGCTTTCCTAGTAACTCAACTTGACGGTCAACTTCTTTTCTAAATATGTAAAGTGCTTGATCTACTTTGGGATCTAACTTAAATCTAGGGTCAGCGATTACTTTAACCTTGGTTGTATCGTTACCACTACTATAATTTAAAACGATGGTGTAATCTCCTGGAAGCACTTCTATGCCTTTATAATCAACATCTTGTTTAGTTTTGTTTAAAGAAGCGGCTTGCTCATCTAATTTCCAGATAAGGTAATTCAATCCTTTTTCTAGCTTTTTAGCTTTAAGGGTTTTAATTAGTCTTTTTTGAGAGTCATAGACAGTTACTTTAACCACATGAGTTGAATCAGGGCTATCCGACAAATAAAATGGAATTTTTGTTTTTTGAAATACCCGATTTTCGCCTTCAAAGGTGGTGTGAAATCCTGTCCATATATTTCCCGGAGGATTAATAAATAAACCTTTTACTTGCACAGCATCATTCATAGGTAATGCAGTAATACTAGATTTTAAACGTTTGGCGGCAATTTCTCGAAGACTCAATAAATCGTCTAGCACCCAGATAGCTCTTCCAAAGGTTCCGATTATCAAAGCGGATTCAGGTTCTTGAATGGTTAAATCCATAGTAGATACCGATGGGAAACCATTTTTAAATTGAGCCCAGGAAATCCCTTCGTCGATACTTATCCATAATCCATTTTCTGTACCTAGAAAAACAAGCTTAGGCTCTACTGGGTCTTGTATAAAACTAAGTGCATAGCCCTTTACGTTATTTTCATCTGCTAAACGGTTCCACGTTTTACCAAAATCTTCAGTCTTAAAAAGGTATGGTGTATAATCACCCTTTCTATAATTATTGACCACCAACCAAGCGGTGCCTATATCATAAGAAGATGCCATGATTTTTGAAATCCAACCTTCCTTAGGCATTCCCTTTACTTGGCTTGTAATATTTAGCCATGTCTTACCTCCATCAGTCGTTAATTGTACTTGACCATCGTCAGTTCCTACCCAAATGGTTTTTTTATCAATAGGGCTTGGTGCTATCGTTAATATGCTATTGTACATTTCTGCACCAGACACATCCAATGTTAATCCGCCATAATCTGCTTTTTGATGTTCAGGGTTATTGGTGGTCAGGTCAGGTGAAATAATTTCCCAGTTAGCCCCTTTGTCATGGGTTACATGTACAAATTGAGATCCGTAATAGGCTTTATCCATATCAAACGGATCTTTGGCGAAACCAGCATTCCAATTAAAACGTAAACGCTTTTTTTGATTTGGAGTTGCTGGTGGTTGAATACTCACATAATACCCCGTTAGTTTGTCATATCTGTATAGATTACCATTTTGAGATGAACCGTAACCAAATCTGGAGTTATCTAAATCGGGTGAAATATCAAATCCATCACCACCTACTAAATATTGCCAATATAAGGTTCTTATGCCGCCTCTTTTCCAGGTATAGCCTGGTCCCGACCAGTTTCCGTTATCTTGCATCCCACCGTAAACATTGTAAGGTCTATCGTTGTCTACGCCTATATGATAAAACTGAGCCACAGGTATGGTCTCTGGGAAATACCAACTCTTACCATGATCATAAGTAATTCCAAGGCCTCCATCTCCACCAATAATAAAGTGCTTTGGGTCATTCGGGTTTACCCAAAACGCATGAAAATCTGCATGAATACCTTTGGTTTCATCGGCAGGAATCATGGGTGTAGGGTCAAATGACTGCCCTCCATCATAACTTACCGATAAGGGCTGATAAATGTTGTACAAGCGGTCTGGGTCTTTTGAGTCTACAGCTAAATCTTGAAAATAAAAAGGGCGGTTATTAGTGAACTTAGGGTTGTCATTGATTATATACCAATTAGACCCACCATCATCACTGCGGTACAATGCATTTTTTTTAGCTTCTATTTTTGCGTAGATACGATTCGTTTCAGAAGGCGCAATAGCTAAACCTATTCTTCCCAAATTACCTGATGGCAAACCATCTGCTTCTCCCAATTTTTTCCAGTTTTCACCTCCGTCATATGACATATAAAGCCCCGAACCTTTACCTCCTGAAGTGAAATAATAGGGGCTTCTATCATGTTCATATAAGTTAGCAAACAGTTTATTGCTGTTTAGAGGGTCCATGGCCAGATCACCAATACCCGATTTATCATTAGAGAATAAAATCTTTTTCCAATCTTTTCCTCCATTTATGGTTTTATAAAGACCTCTATGTTCGTTTGGACTAAAGGGATCGCCCATGGCTCCAACATAAATAGTATTCGGATTATTTGGGTCTATGATAATTCTATGAATGGTTTTAGTAGCTTCCAAGCCCATATGCTCCCATGTTTTACCGCCATCAATAGTTCTAAAAACACCCATACCGAGATTCATAGAATTTCTAGGATTACCTTCTCCAGTGCCGACCCATATTACATCGGGATTGTTTTGTTGAATAGCCAGTGCACCGATATTTTGAGTAGGTTGTTCATCAAAAATAGGGGTCCACTCAGATCCACCGTTTTCTGATTTCCAAACGCCACCAGATGCAGCTCCAACATAAATAATTTTTGGGTTACTACTTAATACGTCAATAGCGGTAATGCGACCACTCATATTTGCAGGCCCAACATTTCGGATATTTAAATTTTTTAATAATGAGAAGTCAACAGATTGAGCATTTAAAAAAAATGAAATGAAGAAAAAGAGAATCGTAGTAAGGTTTTGAAACTTCATGTATTGATTGTTTTTTATGGCTATTTCAAATATACAATTTCAAACAATAATGCTTAGTCACAATTTTTAAAGATTAAAACTAAGTTTACTTTGGGTAGTTTATTTTGAAAGTGTTCATGCCTCAGGTATTTAACACCCTTAAAAGACAAGACTAAATACAGAACCTTCTTCTTCAATACTTTTTACTATTATTCGCCCTTTGTGAAGCAGCATAATTTGCTTACAGAGACTTAAGCCAATACCACTACCTGTGGCTTTACTAGTAAAGAAGGGAATAAAGATGTTCTCTAATATATCTTGAGGAATACCTGAACCATTATCAATGACTTTGAGAACGATATCTCTATTGGGATTTTGTGAAGCTAGAACTTTAATTTCCGCGTTGTCTTGGTTTTTACAAGCATCTACAGCATTTAAAATAAGGTTAATCAATACCTGTTCGATGAGATGTGTATCTATATCTAATTCTAATTTCGGAGACGTAATATTGAATTCTATATTAATATTTTTAGCCTTTATGGAAGGTTCCATTAATAACTGAATATTACTAAACAACTCCGAAACTTTAACGCGTTGCAAATTAAGGTTAGTCACTTTACTTAAGCTGCGATAGGTTTTAGCAAATTTTAAAAGGCCTTCACTTCGGTTTTTAATGGTTTTTATGCCAGAGTTAAGATCTTCGAGTTCTAGTTGATGTTCAGCAGGTTGCTCTATAGCAAGTTGCAAATTTCTTTGAAGTGTATCTGCTAAAGATGAAATTGGTGTAATGGAATTCATGATTTCGTGCGTCATCACACTCAATAATTTCTTCCAAGATTCAGATTCATTTTTATTTAAGGTATCATCAATATTCTGAATGACAATTAATTTAAA
>RCNB010002242.1_pt1 | contig 11959 bp, 11 predicted proteins | sample 2041321 | NCBI WGS metagenome assembly RCNB01 (sample SAMN09708232, study PRJNA481090) | Marine sediment metagenome, whole genome shotgun sequencing project. | reverse complement strand
AATGGCACAGACATAACCCATTGGGTTCAGATGTCGGAAATTATCAGGAAGTTTCCAGGAGAAGAAATTAGATTTAAAATTGACAGGGATGGGAAAGATTTATTCCTTAATATTAAACCTGATGCCCTAATAGAAGAGGTAGAGGAAAACTCTCCAGCCGAATTGGCAGGTTTAAAAACAGGGGACAAGATACTGACCATTAATTCAAAAGATGTTTCCCTATGGAAAAAACCACTACTGGATAAAAGTTTCGACAAGGAAGATGAGCTGATATTTGAAATTAGTCGTGATTCTAAAAAGCTTGCTGTTACAATTAATCCTCAGGAAATCCAAGACATGGGGATCAGGGTAAGCGGAAAGGTTGGGATAATTCCATTTGAAGAAACAATTTTTAAAAGGTACGGAATATTTGACTCAACAATAGAAGGTTTTAAACAGGCGTTTGAGATGACGGAACTTACTTTGTGGGCACTGGGGAAAATGTTCACATTACAGATTTCATTAAAGACACTTGGCGGTCCCATAATGATCGCAAAAATGACAGGGTCCGCAGCAAAATCAGGTGTAGCGTCTCTTCTGATTTTTACAGCTTTTCTCAGCCTGAACTTGGGTATCATCAATCTGTTGCCTATACCCATACTTGATGGGGGCCACTTATTCTTTTTGTTAGTCGAGTTGATAATTAGAAGGCCATTAGAAATTAAGAAAATGGAAATCGCACAAAAAATAGGATTTGCATTACTTATACTCCTTCTTTTAACAGTAACTTATAATGACATCATAAGATCTGTTCCTCAAAAGTACTTGGATTTCCTTCCCTGGATGTAAATTGCAATGAAATTACTCGCAATTGAAACATCAACCATGATAGGCAGTGTCGCTCTTGCTGATGACAATCAACTTTTAGCAGAATATCAAATTGGGATTAAGGCAACATATTCCGATATGCTTTTCCCGGCGATTGATCATATTTTAAAAAATGCTAATGTATCCATTCAGGAGGTAGATGCATTTGCTTTAGCACAAGGTCCAGGATCTTTTACATCTTTAAGAATCGGCATAAGTGTAATTAAAGGTTTAGCATTAGCAAACAACAAACCTGTAATAGCAATTCCATCGCTGGATGCATTAGCCCATAATATGTGTTTCAGCAATATGTTGATTTGTCCACTTATCGATGCTCGTAAGGATGAAGTATATACTGCCTTTTACAAGCGGGAGGACGGCCATACATTAAAAAAACTAACACCTGACAGAGCAATCGATCCAGAAATACTTTTAGATGAGATAAGGGAGGAAGTGGTTTTTTTAGGTAATGGTACTGACCTATATAAGGATTTAATTATCAGGAAACTGAAAGAAAAAGTTCTCTTTTCACCACTTCATCTAAAGTATCCCAGGGCTTCAGCTATAGCCCAGCTGGCTTTTAAGAAATTAAACGTTAACGAGGTAATGGATATCGAAGTTATGACTCCTATCTACGTTAGGTCACCAGAGGCAGAAACTAAATGGGCGACAAAGAAGATAGAATGTTGACATCTACTAAATACTATTATATTTTATGATCATCATGTATATTAATCTGCAAAGTGAGGTGCTATATTAAATGGAAGATAAAGATAAATTGTTGATTGAGAAGCATATTGATAATGATGAAGAATTGAAGAGTTATGTAGAAGAACATATTTTATATGAGAAACAATTAGAGGAACTAAATAAAAAGCCCTATCTCACTCAGGAGGAAGAGGTAAGGAAGAAGAAAATAAAGAAATTAAAGTTATCCGGAAGAGACATGATTGAAACGATCCTGAAGAAATATCGCTAACATTTTGTCTTTTCAACAGGAGTTAAGGTGAAGAAAAAAACTGGGACACAAATATTGTTTGAGTGTTTGAAAAAGGAAGGTGTAACCGACATTTTCGGTTTTCCTGGTGGTGCCGTGTTGGATATCTATCACGAGTTTAAAAACTACAATATCAAACATATTCTGGTCAGGCATGAACAGGCTGCTGTCCATGCTGCTGATGGTTATGCGAGAGCCACAGGTAGAGTTGGCGTTTGCCTGGTAACCTCAGGACCTGGTGCTACAAACACAGTAACCGGCATTGCCACTGCATATATGGATTCTATTCCTGTGATTGTTTTTTCGGGTCAGGTGCCTACCAAGCTCATTGGAAACGATGCTTTTCAAGAAGCTGATATTGTCGGGATTACTCGACAATGCACGAAACATAATTATCTCGTAAAAGATGTTGACGAACTTGCTGTTACCATACGGGAAGCATTTCATATAGCGAGTACTGGGAGGCATGGTCCGATACTGATTGATCTTCCCAAGGATATTATGAGGGAAATGAGTCAATTTCATTATCCTGAGCACATTCATTTGCAAGGCTATAATCCAACGTATTCAGGTCATCAAAGACAGATAAAGCGGGCATTCAATGAAATCCTGGAATCTAAAAAACCCCTGATTTATGCTGGAGGAGGTGTCATCTCTTCAAATGCATCCAGGGAACTCCTGGGTATTTCCCATAAACTTCAGATTCCTGTTACAACAACTCTTATGGGACTGGGTTGTTTCCCGGGCACAGATTCGCTCTCATTAGGAATGTTGGGGATGCACGGAACATATCGGGCAAATATGGCAGTTACCAATTGTGATCTCTTGATTGCAATAGGTGCCCGTTTTGATGACAGGGTAACAGGTGATATCAGTAAATTCGCACCGTACGCCAAAATTATACATATCGATATCGATCCTACTTCCATAAGCAAGAATGTAAGAGTAGATACACCCATTGTAGGTGATGTAAAAGACATTTTGCAAAAGTTTCATCTATTACTTGAAGACGCAAAAAAAATCAATTGGAAATCAAGAAGGAAATCATGGTTTGCCCAAATTGACAAGTGGATGAGAATTCATTCATTAGACTATAAGCAGAAGGATGTTATAAAACCGCAGTATGTTGTTGAGAAACTGTATCAGTTAACTAATGGCAAGGCAATAATCTCGACTGAAGTAGGCCAAAATCAGATGTGGGCTGCTCAATACTACAGCTTTGATCAACCCAGAAAATTCCTAACTTCAGGTGGTTTGGGTACTATGGGGTATGGATTCCCAGCTGCTATTGGTGCACAGGTGGCTTTCCCAAATGAGACAGTAATTGATATTGCCGGAGATGGGAGCATTCAGATGAATATACAGGAATTGGCAACTGTGGTTCAGTATAAGTTGCCTGTGAAGGTTGCTATATTGAACAACAGCTATCTTGGGATGGTACGGCAGTGGCAGGAATTATTTTATGATAAAAACTATGCCTCAACTCCTTTAGACAATTCTCCTGATTTTGTAAAGTTAGCGGAAGCTTATGGTGCAATGGGATTAAGGGCTACTAAACCAAGTGAAGTTGTTCCGGTTATAAAAAAGGCATTGAACTCTAAAAAACCTGTCATCATGGATTTTGTCGTGGAACAGGAAGAAGGGGTTTATCCTATGGTTCCAGCAGGAGCTGCCATAGATGAAATGATACTCTTATAGGTGATATGAATGAAACACACTATTTCATTGCTGGTTGAAAACAAGCCTGGTGTTCTTTCAAGGGTAGCTTCACTTTTTAGTGGAAGAGGCTTTAACATAGAAAGCCTGTCTGTTGCAGAAACAATCGATCCCAAGATATCAAGGATGACCATTCTCACCAGAGGAGATGACCGAATTCTGGAGCAGATTACCAAACAGCTCAATAAATTGATTAACATAATTAAGGTTATTGATTTTAAGAGCAATGAATATGTAGGACGGGAGCTGGCCTTAATAAAAGTAACGGTAACCGAAGAAAACCGTTCAGAGGTGCTAAGTATCATTGATATTTTCAGAGGAAAAGTTCTTGATGTCAGCTCTGAAAGCTATACAGTTGAGATAACAGGTGATGAAAATAAGATGTTGGCTGTCATAGATTTGTTTGCTCCAATGGGCATTAAAGATATTGCGCGGACTGGTAGTGCAGCTCTTACAAGAGGAAGCAAGACAAAAGCGGCAAAAGTAAAAAAACAACTGGATTAAAAAAGATAATATTAAATTCAATACTGGAAGGAGGATTTGCATTATGGCAGTTATTAATTTTGGAGGTGTAAAAGAGAATGTGGTTATGCGGAAGGAATTTCCCATGTCAAAGGCTCGCAAAGCTCTTAAGAATGAGACAATTGCAGTTATTGGGTATGGTGTACAGGGACCTGCTCAGGCATTAAACATGAAAGATAATGGATTTAAAGTTATCATCGGTCAATCAAAAAAATTCAGGAAAGACTGGAATCGTGCAGTAAAAGACGGGTGGAAACCTGGAAGAAATCTGTTTGATATTGAAGAGGCCGCAAGACGCGCTACGATAGTTGAGATGCTTGTCTCAGATGCGGCACAAAAGGCAATATGGCCGCTTATAAAGAAGAACCTCAACGCGGGCGATGCATTATATTTCTCTCATGGTTTCTCAATTGTATATAAAGATCAAACGAAGATAATCCCCCCCAAAGATGTTGATGTAATCATGGTAGCTCCAAAGGGGTCGGGCACATCACTTCGCCGCAATTATCTTGCAGGCGCAGGAATAAATTCAAGCTTTGCAGTAGAACAGGATGCTACTGGACGTGCAAGAGACCGTTGTATTGCCCTTGGCATTGCCATAGGATCTGGATATTTATTCCCGACGACTTTCAAAAATGAAGTTTACAGTGATTTGACTGGTGAGCGTGGAGTTTTAATGGGAGCTCTTGCAGGTATTATGGAAGCGCAATATGATATTTTTCGCAAGAATGGACACAGCCCAAGTGAAGCATTCAATGAGACGGTCGAGGAACTAACACAAAGCCTTATAAAGCTCGTAGATGAAAACGGGATGGACTGGATGTATTTAAACTGCTCGGCGACAGCTCAGCGAGGGGCACTTGACTGGAAACCAAAATTCAAGAAAGCTGTCATGCCTGTTTTTAAAGAGATATACAAAAGAGTGAAATCCGGGCAGGAAACGAGTCGGGTACTCTCTGCATGTGGCAGTTCCAACTATCAGGAGCAGCTGGCCAAAGAATTAAATGCCATGGCCATGTCTGAAATGTGGCAGGCAGGTAAAGCCACTCGTGCTCTTCGTCCCAGGGAATCTTCTGTAAGAACAACGAAAGCTACGAAAGGAATAGCAGGAAGGAAAGCTTACTAGCTGTCTACTATAGTCTGTAAACTTAAACATTTGATCAAGTTTTTTAAAGATACACAATAATGGGCTGCATTGGGGCATAGGTATGAAGAAAGGAAAAGGCGATAAAAGGAATATCAGTATGAAAAAGGGTGTATATATTCTCCCCAGTATTTTTACATCTCTGAGTCTTTTTTGTGCCTTTTACTCAATCACTGCTTCAATAAAAGGAAGTATTTTGCATGCATCCTGGGCAATAATTATTGCTGGTGTTTTTGATGGCATGGATGGAAGGATTGCTCGGCTTACTGGTTCTACAAGCAAGTTTGGGGAAGAATATGACTCCCTTGTGGACATGATAAGTTTTGGGATTGCGCCTGCCATTTTGGTATATAACTGGGCATTACAGCCCTATGGGAGATGGGGGTGGCTTGTTACTTTTCTCTATATAATCTGTACTGCTCTGAGGTTAGCCAGATTTAATGTGCAGTCTGAAACAAGAGAAAACAAATTTTTTCAAGGTCTTCCAACTCCAGGTGCTGCTGGCATGATAGCTACCACTGTAATTATTTTTAGCAATCTGGGTATGCCAGTGATAAAAAATGTCACCATACCCTTAATAACATGTTTACTTGCAATGCTTATGGTGAGCAATATCCGGTACTACAGCATAAAAGATTTTAACTTTAGGAAAAGAAGACCATTCAGTACACTGCTGGCATTTGTTTTTTTATTGATCCTGTTCATGGGTGAGCCAGGGTTATTTCTTTTTGTTACTGGTGTGATCTATACAATATCAGGTCCGGTTGGATTTTTTATTATGAAGAGAAAGAGAAGAATTCTTAAGCAAGAGCTTAAGGAAACAAATAATTACAACAACATTTCTAAACTGTAAGGGGATTTTTTGGATCGAGTTAGGATTCTTGATACAACATTAAGGGATGGGGAGCAATCTCCTGGATTCAGCATGAATATCCAGGAAAAGTTGAGAATGGCAAAGCAACTTGAGAGGCTTGGTGTTGACATAATAGAAGCAGGTTTTCCTATAGCCTCAAATGGGGATTTCGATGCTGTTAAATTGATAGCAGAATCGATTAAGGATTCTCGTATTTCCGCACTGGCTCGTGCAAACGACAAAGACATAGACAGGGCATGGGAAGCTATAAAAAATGCACGATATCCCTTTATTCATACATTCATCTCTACTTCTGATATCCACCTGACTCATCAGCTTAGAAAAAGCAGGGAAGAAGTCTTGGAAATGGCGATTTCTGCCGTAAAGAGGGCTAAATCTTATACAGAGGATATAGAGTTCTCTGCAATGGATGCTACCCGAAGTGACCGTGATTACCTGTGTCAGATTGTTGAGGCAGCTATCGATGCTGGTGCAACAACTGTAAACATACCTGATACAGTTGGATACACCATACCTTCTGAGTATGGTGATCTAATCAGTTATATAAGACAAAAGGTTTCCAATATTGATAGAGCTGTCATCAGTGTCCATTGCCATAATGATCTGGGATTATCAACGGCAAACTCTATAGCTGCTGTCTTAAACGGTGCTCGGCAAGTGGAATGTACGATAAATGGCATTGGAGAAAGAGCGGGAAACACCTCTTTAGAAGAAGTCGTAATGATTCTTTATACAAGAAAGGATTACGCACATCTCGAAACCAACATTAAAACGGAAGAGATCTATAAGACCAGCAAACTTCTTACCAGAATAACAGGAGTAGGCGTACAACCCAATAAGGCAATTGTTGGTTCCAATGCTTTTGCACATGAATCAGGCATCCACACAGATGGCTTGCTTAAAGATAAGATTACGTATGAAATTATGACGCCTGAATCTGTTGGTGTAAAGAAAAGCAGCATTGTATTGGGCAAACATTCAGGACGACATGCCTTAAGAGATGAATTAAAGAAAAGGGGTTATGAACTTACGGATGAGAATCTTAATAAAATATTTAATCGTTTTAAAGAACTGGCTGATAAAAAGAAGAATCTCTATGAAGAAGACTTGGAAACCATTGTAGCTGAAATTATACTAAGAGCACCTGATAAATATAAACTGGTAAATATGAGTGTGATAAGTGGAAGTTTTGCTATCCCAACTGCTACAATCCAGATGGAAATTGAAAATAAACAGATAAAGGATGTGGGAATGGGTGATGGACCTGTTGATGCAGCATTTAAGACCATTGCTAAGATTACCGGTACAAAAAGCAGACTGCTCAAATACAGTGTCGATTCAATCACGGGTGGCACCGATGCTCAGGGAGAAGTTACTGTTAGACTTGAGGAAGAAGGCAAAGAAATGGTAGGAAGGGGTGCCCACAATGACATTATCATGGCCAGTGTTTTAGCTTACATTAATGCTTTAAATCGATTGGAATACTTAAAACAGAACCCTGTTAAAATAACTTATACTGAATAAAAAGGCAATAAAAGAACGGTGAGATGTCAGAGAACGTTACTACTTCATGTCTAACTCTTGACCGCTTAAACCTGCTACACTCCGATCAGATAAGATGCTGGATACTGGATTCTTGGTACTCGATCTAAATATCCAGTTTTATTTTTACCAGAATCAAACAGCTACTCTCTATAGTGAACAACAAAAGTAAGTAGTCATTGCGAGGAGCGTCAGCGACGAAGCAATCTTTTGAAGAAACTAGGGACAAGCTCCTCAATCCTTTAAGATCTAGTCTTGTCATTCCTGCGAAAGCAGGAATCCATTTAAAATCATCAGAGAAATTAAGTGATGTGACCCATGGGAATGACCATTACTGAAAAAATCCTGGCTTTTCATGTAGGATTAGAAAATCTAAAACCAGGACAGTTGATTGAAACAAAAGTTGATATTGTACTGGCTAATGATATTACAGCACCAATTGCTATACAACAATTTCGCGCGTCAGGAACCAAAAAAGTTTTTGACAGTGATAAAATTGTGTTGGTTGCAGATCATTTTGCTCCCAATAAAGATATACGTTCAGCTGAGCAGTGCCGTTTACTAAGGGAATTTGCCAGGGAACAACAGATTACCCACTTCTATGAAGGTGGAGAGATGGGTATAGAACATGCACTGCTTCCTGAAAAAGGAATTGTGAAGCCAGGAGATGTTATAATAGGAGCAGATAGTCACACTTGCACCTACGGAGCATTAGGTGCATTTGCCACTGGGGTAGGGAGTACTGATGTTGCGGCAGCTATGATTACAGGAGAAACCTGGTTTAGAATACCTGAAAGCATTAAATTTATTTTAAAAGGTAAACTAAACCCCTGGGTCAGTGGGAAAGATCTTATTCTCTATACCATTGGTGATATTGGCGTTGACGGTGCACTTTATAAAGCTATGGAATTTACTGGTGAAGCGATGAAAGACCTCTCCATGTCAGACAGATTTACTATGGCAAATATGGCAATAGAAGCCGGGGCTAAAAGCGGCATTATAGCAGTCGATGCAATTACCGAAAAATACGTAAAGGGGAGAATAGAAAATGCTAAACAGATGAAAATATTCACCAGCGATACTGATGCCGAATACTGTGATATGAAAGAATATGATCTCAATCAAATAGAGCCTCAAGTGGCTTTTCCCCATTCACCAGAGAACGTACGTGGCATAAGTGAAGTTGGTGACGTTCCTATTGATCAAGTTGTGATTGGCAGTTGTACCAATGGCAGACTTGAAGATTTGCAGGTTGCTGCAAAAGTTTTAAAAGGAAATAGAGTAGCACCTTATGTTCGTTTGATCATTATACCTGCAACCCCACATATATATCAGGAAGCGATGAAACAGGGACTTTTTGAGATATTCATGGATTCCCACGCAGTAATAAGTCCACCTACCTGTGGGCCATGTTTAGGAGGGCATATGGGTATCCTGGCTAAAGGAGAAAGGGCAATTGCAACAACGAATCGTAATTTCGTGGGTCGCATGGGGCATAAGGAAAGTGAAGTTTATCTCTCAAACCCGGCCATAGCTGCTGCCTCTGCAGTAAAGGGATGCATCTGCAGCCCAGAAGAAATTGGAGTCAAGGCATAGAAGAAAACAAGCTGTCATTCCTGCGGAAGCAGGAATCCAGAAAGATTTTTAACAATTACGAGAAAAGTCATGAACATAAAAGGAAAATGCTGGAAATTTAAAGCTGATATCAATACCGATCTTATCATACCTGGGCGTTATCTGAATACAATAGATCCCAAAGAATTAGCCAAACACTGTATGGAGGATATTGATCCAGATTTTCCGTCAAAAGTAAAAGAGGGTGATATCATTATAGCAGACAAAAACTTTGGTTGTGGAAGTTCCAGAGAACATGCCCCCATAGCCATAAAAGCTGCAGGTGTATCTTGTGTTATAGCGAAAAGCTTCGCCCGCATATTCTACAGAAATGCTTTTAACATTGGCTTACCTGTTATAATATCTAAAGAGGCTGTTGATAATATAGATGAATCTGATGAGGTTGAGGTTGATACCCATACTGGTAATATTAAAAACATTACAAAAAGTAAAACATATCAAGCTGAACCCATACCAGCATTTATAGAGAATATAATTGCTTGTGGAGGTCTAATGCAATATGTAACTAAAAAGAGGAGCAGTAACTAAACATAACTAAAAGACAAGGGAAATTGAAATGTATAAAATAGCAGTAATTCCTGGTGATGGTACGGGTCCCGAAGTTGTTAATGAGGGGCTAAAGGTGTTGAAAGCAATCTCTTGTAAAACTCACTTTAAGTATGAAACTATTCTTTATGATTTTGGGGGAGAAAGATATAAGAGAACTGATGAGACCTTGCCTGATTCGGCTTTGAAAGAATTTGAAAGCGCAAATGCCATTTACCTGGGAGCAATTGGTCATCCAGATGTAAAACCAGGAATTTTAGAGAAAGGTATCCTTCTCAAAATCAGATTTGGTTTAGATCAATATATAAATCTGCGACCCGTAAAACTCTATCCTGGTGTCGAAACACCTTTAAAAGATAAAGGGCCTGAAGATATTGATTTTATCGTAATAAGAGAAAACACAGAAGGATTGTATGTTGGCAGTGGAGGGTTCACCAGGAAAGGAACACCGGATGAAATTGCCATTCAGGAATCGGTCAACACCCGTAAAGGGGTGGAACGATGCATCAGATATGCATTTAATTTGTGCCAAAAAAGAGGCAAGGAGAAGAAACTCACCTTATGCGGCAAGACCAATGTTTTGACGTATGCTCATGATCTCTGGCAGAGGGTGTTTGATGAGGTAGGAAATGAATACCATGATGTTACCACCGATTATGCTCATGTTGATGCTATCTGCATGTGGATGGTTAAAAACCCGGAATGGTTTGATGTCATTGTAACGGATAATATGTTTGGCGATATCATCACTGATCTGGGAGCTATGATTCAGGGTGGTATGGGAATAGCAGCAGGGGGCAATATCAATCCCGAAGGTACATCCATGTTTGAACCCATTGGTGGTTCTGCACCTAAATATACAGGAAAAAATGTAGTAAATCCGATGGCTGCTATCTCTGCATGTCAGATGATGCTGGAACATTTAGGGGAGGTAGAATCTTCACAGATTATTGAGAAAGCCATAATGAAAGTCTTGTCAAGTGATTTAAAAAGCATGTCTGCCGGGAAAATGGGCTATACAACTTCAGAAGTAGGGGACCTGGTGGTTAAATATATCCAGGAGTAGAAGAAACTCAAAATTGCGAGGCTGCAAGACGAATATCAAATAAATCGTTAGATCCGCAATCAGAAATCTGCAATCCGAAATCTCAATTCTTCAATCCCTCAATTCCTATATCCCACATCTTTCATCCAGAATCCGCAATCAGAAATCTGCAATCCGAAATCTCATATACTGTATCTACATAACATGAGCCAAGAGCAGACCTGACCCCATTTACTGCTTTTATCCTTTTACCCATAGGCTGTTCTGTGGTATAGGTATAGGGGAAGTGTGACACACTTTATCTCAATAGGTGGATACTAAAATGGTCAAGAAAATACGCAAGAAGAAACAGGTCGAGTTCTATGCAAAGAAAGGTGAAATCGAACGCACCGATTACAGTGATGGAAGCCGTAGCATCACCATGTCTAAAGAGATGGAAGAATCACTAGAAGAACAAAGGAAAAAATTTATTGAAAAGTTTGGTAGGGAACCTGGGCCTGATGATCCCCTATTTTTTGATCCCGATGCTGATACTCCCCAACCTTATCCTGAAGAAAAGTTTACGGAGACAATAATTGAATCTATGAGAGAAGCAGGGGTTGATGAGAAACTCATTAAAGCATTCAAGAAAACCGGTCTTCTTGTTACCCAGGATAATTTAGATTTAATGACACCTGAGGAATTAGAAGAATTTGAAGAAGCGCTGGAATCGGAAGAATCTGATTAGGAATATTAGTTTTCACTTACCCCACTAATCCCAAATTCCCTAGTCTATGAGACTTTACTATTCACATATAGAACAGGCTTCTGATTATAATCTCACAGTTGGTACTGAATATTTACAACAGAGTGACCTGAGGTGTCAGGGTGGTGTGATATAATAACAAATTGCAGGCAACATAAAGATATCAAAGTAATTGGGGGGCTTGGTATGTTGGGATTTGGATTAAGAAAATCTGCTGCTCAAGGGAGAGTTCACCATCCTGGCAGTTTTTTAATTATTGCAAATGACTAAGAGCCAAGGGAAGATTTGACCCCTTTCTAATGGAGAACTTAGCTCTTCATGAATAAGTGTTTTAAACCCTTTACCAC
>RCNB010002241.1_pt1 | contig 11962 bp, 11 predicted proteins | sample 2041321 | NCBI WGS metagenome assembly RCNB01 (sample SAMN09708232, study PRJNA481090) | Marine sediment metagenome, whole genome shotgun sequencing project. | reverse complement strand
GTGGACCCGTTTCGACACATTTATTTTTCTATTAATTATTGGAATTTGGGTGAGCGCCTATTATTTTTTGGATTTGGCCTGGCTAAGAATCCCTTGGACTCCCTTAGCTTTGATAGGCACGGCTGTTGCCTTTGTTATTGGTTTTCAAAACAATGCCTCTTATGACAGAATTTGGGAAGCGAGAAAAATCTGGGGTGGTATTGTCAATGCATCCAGAACATTTGGCACCTATGTGCAAGACATGGTTGACAATGAACATAAAGAGGAGGCCACTGAGCAAAAAGTATTACAGGAAGAAATTAAGGTTTTAACCTATCGACATATTGCCTGGATGACGGCCCTACGTTATTCGATGAGGGCTCCCAAACCCTGGGAGACATCTTCAAATCACAGGACAAATCAGGAATGGGGTATGATACCACCAGAGAAAACATCGAATCTAGAAGATGAATTAAAATGTTTGATATCAGAAAGTGATTTGGAATATGTGATGTCAAAAGACAACAAACAAACAGCGCTCTTGTATTTGCAATCTCATCATTTAAAGAAACTAAAATTACAGGGAAATATCTGGGAATTTTCTTTTTTGGAACTCGAAATTGTTATCAAAGAGTTTTTCTCGCTTCAAGGTAAGAGCGAAAGGATTAAGAATTTTCCTTACCCTAGGCAATTTGCAACCTTGAATCATTTTTTCATGTGGATTTTTGTGTTATTATTACCCTTGTCACTTGTACCACAATTTGCCGATTTAGGGAATGGAATTTCGTCAAATTATCCTGTTATAGGGAACCTGTTTATTTGGTTTTCAATTCCTATTTATGTGATTGTCTCATGGATCTTTCATACCATGGAAAGAATTGGCAGAACGGGAGATAACCCATTTGAAGGAACTTCGAATGATGTGCCTATTTCAAATATCGCAAGAGCAATTGAAATCGATCTCAGGCAAAATTTAGGTGAATCAAAAGAGGAAATTCCTATTCAATTTCCAACAACGCGACATACCCAATTTTAAATAAATTCGATTCAGAAAGATTGTTTAGTGTACTATTTTTTATGAAATAAAGTATTTTGCTAATAGAATATTGATATTAACCAACAGACTTGGACCCATGTTCAACAAATTATTTCTAATAAGTTTTATCCTGGTAAGTTTTATGTGCCAGGCGCAAAATGCTGAGGCTTCAGATGAAGATCAGATTAAAGGAAAAGTAAATGGTTTTTTTAAGGCTTTAGAAAAACAAGATACCATCATCTTAAAGAAGTTATGGTTTAGTGAAGCGCAAGTTTGGGCCATTAATACCAAAAAGCCAATGACTTATTCCATGCGATTTTTCAAGGAAGATTTAAAAAGATTTGACCCAAAACTCATTTTACAAGAAAGAGCCTTGAGTTATGACATCAAGATTCATAATGGAATGGCCATGGCCTGGATACCTTATGATTTTCATGTTAACGGAGAATTTTCTCACTGTGGGGTCGACATCTTTAGTTTGATAAAAACAGACAATGAATGGAAGTTTATCTCGGCTTCCTACACGGTTAATAAAGAGGGCTGCAATACGGGCTTTGATAGCCCAGAACATAAGCGATAAGATTGATGAAAAGCAGGGTCTTTGCGACGGTATTAACCCAATCAATTTAATTCGATACCAGTGCAATAGCTCTCAAGGGAGCACCGCTACCTCCTTTGATTTTCATGGGCAAGGCAATTATTTGAAAATCTGTTTCCGGTACTAGGTCAAGATTTGTTAGATTCTCAAATGCAGGGATATTGTTTGAAAGTAAAACCACATGGGCTTTAAATAGTTTGGACTGGCCATAATCTATGCTTGGTGTGTCAATGCCAATTGCTTTAATACTTCTGTTTTCGGTTAACCATTTAGCGGCCTCTTGTGAGAGTCCAGGAAAATGTAATAATTCAACTGCTTCTTCACCTCGTTGATCGGTCCCCATGTATTTGATGTGGTCAGGATAGAATTTTGAATATCCAGTTTCTAATAGGATAATACTACCTTCAGGTATTTCGGTATTTTGCTTGGCTTCCCAGTCTTTTAGATCATCGACGCTAATAAGATAGTCTCGGTTGTCAAGTGCTTTCTGAGAAACATCGATTTTTATGGCTGGCCCCATGAGTGATTCCAAAGGGATTTCTTCAACAGTTTGTCCGTGTTTTGCAAAATGTATGGGCGCATCAATATGTGTTCCTCCATGTTCGGCAGTTGAAAAATTGTTTGCAGCATAATAGAATCCATTTTCAGTCTGGCCCGCAAAAACGGTATCGAGATCGAATTGTTTAGCAGTTACCCAATAGATGGTTTCTTTTGAATAGTCATGTGATAGATCTATAATTTTATGCTTTAAAAGCAATGATTCATTAATATTATCTTCGGTTTTTTCTTGATTTGAAGATTCACAACTCATACCAATAAGAAATGAAAAAAGTATAAGATATAGATTTTTTAATTTCATGATTATTTTGTTTTTTATTCGTCAATTCTATTGATTGAATTAATACTTATTGGTTCAATAAGATACTGGCCTTCATCTTTTTTCAATTGAATTTGCCTTACGAGATTCATCCCTTTGATTACCCTTCCGAAGGCTGCAAAACCTTGACCATCTGGATTTCGTTTGCCTCCAAAATCAAGTTCTGGTTGATCATTGACACAAATAAAAAAACTGCATGTAGCTGTATTTGGTTCGCTCCTTGCCATTGAAACTATGCCATCTATATGAAGTATTCCAGTCTTTTTTGTAGTTTCTATTGCGATAGGGGAGAATTGTTGTTCTTCAGGGACATCACCCCCTTGTATCACTTCAATTTTGATATTTCTTTCAGCTTCATTTTCTTCATTACAAACCCTGAAAAAGGAAGAGTTCTGATATAAATTCGCATCGACATATTTTAGAAAATTGGCTACTGTCAATGGGGCCTTAACTTGATATAATTCTATATCAATGTCACCTAAAGAGGTACTGATGCGGCATAGATTATTTTCCTGAGACAAAACAGAAAAGCATGTAGATAGTAATAAAATAAAAAGGTATTTTTTATACATTTAAATGAGAGTTGAAAGGATTCGTGGTTTATAAAGTTAATCACTTTTAGATACCTAAACTTATTTAGTGACTATAATAATGTTCTGAAGACTATAATTTGATCAAACTTTCTTTTATTTTTGAATAATGGAACAACTGACATTGACAACCCCTGCCTTATTGTTTTCAGCAATATCTTTGATAATGCTGGCATACACAAATCGTTTTTTAGCCTATGCGGCAGTAGTGAGAAATCTTCATGATAAGTATAAGAAGGATAAAAACCAAGTCTTGATAAGACAGATTAAAAACCTCCGACAGCGTCTTTACCTAACTCGTTCAATGCAAATATTTGGCATAAGCAGCTTGCTTTTATGTGTAAGCACGATGTTTCTCATCTATATAGAACAACATGTAATTGCCATTTGGGTTTTTGGTGCAGCATTAATTCTTTTGATAATTTCTTTGGCTCTACTAATCAAGGAAATTCAGATCTCAGTTCAGGCTTTGGAGTATCATTTAAGCGATTTAGAAAACGAAAACAAATAGAAATGTTGGCGTAAAATATACACTTCCAATCGCTTTTTATATAAAATAGTGCCCTAAGTTAGTATATAAAAAGCCTTTGATACTTGAATCAAAGGCTATAAACAAAAATAAAGTCAAAAATTGAGGGGTTCTATTTTATGATTGAGAAATGAAAAGGTCAACATAAAATTTAAATTATTTTAAAAAAAATGATTTAGAACCTAGAATTTGAGAGATGAATGATTGAATTGAGTTTTATAATAATAGGTGTTAGAGGAAATTAACCTACTAGCTTTTTTAATTCTTCAATTCTTAATTCTTTTTGAGGCTGCCTGTTCTTTATAGCAAATTCAGTATGATAAGAATGGGCTTCTAAGAATTTGATTTGCACATTGTTCCACTGGTCAATGTCCTTAATAACAGAAAGGGCTTTTAATTCTCTGAATAATTGATCACTGATTTCATAAAAATCTGATCTGCCTAAATAATCAAGATCTACATCACAGATGATTTTTTCTAATAATGTTTTGGGTTGTTGTGGTATCTTAGTCGTTAAAATAAGACCGTCAATAACGTCCATATCTTGGGCTAAAAAATCATAAGAACTCAGCAGTCTCTTTGCTATTTCAGAACTTTTCTGTTCGTGTTCATCTGTGGTTTCCGTGAACCCAATGTCATGCAGTAGGACGGCTAATCTTAACAATTTGGCATCGTGGGTGTTAATGTTATGATGCTTTAAATAAACTTTACACGTTTTAAGGGCGTCAAGTGTATGATGTACTCCATGGTAATGAAGGTCCTTTGACAATTTTGAATTCAAGATGTCAATAATGGTTCTTCGAAGTTTGTAATATCCTTTCATAACAAATAATCCATATTATATTGTAATAATCCAAAATGAGAGAGCTGCCAAAGCAAATATAAAGCTCAAGCCAAAAAACTTAATAGATTTGTGAACACAAATAAATTTTTGATCGATGATCTTACTCTCAATATGTATTTGATGACTTAATTGTTCATATATATCATCACTGTCGCATACTTCCGTGAGTCTTTTGGTAAAAGCTTTTACATCTCCAAAACCATAGACAGCATCACGAAAGAAAAAAACATTTTTTTTATATTTTAATTCAATTTGTGGCTTAAAGCATTTGAAGCAATAATAGATTGAAACCACAACACATGCTATCCATAAAAACGATAGAACCACGAATACTTTACTCGTCTGAATCACTGGCTGAAATTGCTCTATCCGATCAATAAAGAGTCCAAGGATAAGACTATGAAATGAAAAAATGATCCCGGCCTTAAGTTCAGAGGCACGGATTAGTTTTTCTAATCTTTCCAACTGCTCCCAATAATTATTCGGGTCCTGTCTCATGTTATATTTATTTTAATGATTTAATTTTCATAAAGTTAATGTAAATCAATTAATTTTCTTTTCAAGTATTTTAATTCATTATTTAATCAATTAGCCCAACATAGTAATTTGCTCTTATTCCCTTATTTTAACGAATATTTTAGATTTTTATTGGCCACAAAAACATTTGATTAAGTTAGTAAACTACTGGTTAATACCCATTTGAATGGTTTAAAAAAGTGCTTATTCTGCGTGAAATTGCAGTATAGGGTCAATTGTGTATACCTTATGATTTATTGAAAATGTAATACTATAAAACTCATTGCTAAGATTTTTCACATCACCTTTCTTCTTTACTGTGGTTGTAACAATACCATTTTTCCCACTGATATAAATTTCCTTTAAAATATTGGTACTAACTTTGTTTTCCTTAAAATTGACTTCTATTATGTTAATCTTTGGATCAGAATCTGGGGCGCTTAACCAAGTTATTTTTTTCCCTGCATTTACTCTTGTCATAAAATATTCTGGAAAACCTGGCAGAGAGTATGCGCTTCCTCTATTGTCAGAAAACTCTATACAGTCTCTGATGTTTACTCCTGGAGTAACATCTTTAACTACTTTTAGATAGATTTCGGTATCAGCTACAGTATTTGCATTCTTTGTGTTACAGCCAAAAAGCATTATGGCTATGATCATAATAATCGAGTATTTTTTCATCGAGTCAATAGTTTAATTATGAATGCAAATTTATTTTTTTTTCTAAACTAAACTAGTGATTTTTTAATTAGACCAATTTATTTTTCAAATATATCAAAGCACCATATTTGTTTCTTCATTCTCATGCACTGAGAATTGGTTTGTAATCAGGTTTTTATTTTTTATACGTTTGGCATAATACATTTTCAGTTTACCTTTGTTTTTCGCTTGAATTTCTCCTCTGAATTCGCAGTCAAATGTTTCTCTAATTAGAGAATAAGTGTTTTCTGAAATATTGATTTTACCAGATTCGCAGTGGGTCTCCATACGCGAAGCTATGTTTACGGTATCTCCCCAAATGTCGTAGGCAAATTTTTTAATGCCTACCACCCCTGCAACTACAGGGCCTGTGTTTACACCCAAACGAACTTCAAAATGCGCAAAGTCATTATTTGCTGGTTGTTTAGCTTCTTCCATGAATTGTCTGATTTCAAAGGCGGCAAGAACCACCTTTGCAGGATGATCAGGACAAGGAAGCGGCAAGCCACCGGCACACATATAAGAATCTCCAATAGTTTTTATTTTTTCGAGACCATATTTGCCAATAATTTCATCAAACTTCGAAAAATAGTAATTTACACTATTTACCAATTGTTCTGGGCTAAGGTGTTCAGAGTGAATTGTAAACTCTTTAAAATCAGTGAATAAAACAGTTACAGATTCGAATTTTTTGGCTTTTACTTTTCCGTATTCTTTCAATTCTTGTGCGGTCTCGATGGGAAGGATATTGTTTAATAAATGATCAGATCTATTCATCTCCTTTTCAATGATGAGGCTGGTTTTTTGTATGAATCTATACCTCATAAATAAACCGAATGCTAAAAGGCTAATCAAGAAAAGAGCTATAACGATGGCTATAACAATAATTTTATCATTCTCTTTTTGATGATTAAGACTATCTATTTCTCGCTGTTTCATTGAAATTTCAAAATCTGAATGCGTAGCGGCCATTTGTTGAATGGTTGCGTAATTGTGAAGACTGTCTCTGTAAATCACATGGCTTCTGAAATAGTCTAATGCCTCTTGTGGTTTTTTATTTGCTTCCTGTACTAGAGAAAGCTTTAAATATGCATCGCTGATCTGTTGTTTTAATCCGTATTTTTTGGCTAAGTCAAGGCTCTTGTTTGCAAAATAGTAGGCCGTTTGAACATCTCCTTTTTCAAGATAAATGTCGGTCATGAATAACAGATAGATAGCGAGACTGTCGTAATCTTTATTTAAAGTGAGAATTTTAGTGGCCTCTTGTATGTATTTTTCCGCTTGTTCTGTTTTACCCTGTTGTGCATAAACCATACCTATCGACCCAAAATTGTTTCCAATTCCTTTTTCATGGTTAACCGTTCTGAATATTTGTCCAGATTCTTTAAGAAACAATAAGGCTGAGTCTGGCTTTTTATTTGTTAAATAATAAGCACCAATTTTTTCAAGAGCAAAGGCATAATTCACAGAGTCAGGAATAGATTTAAAAAGCATCATTGACTTCGTATAATAATCTAAGGTGTTTTTATTATTATCTAAAGAAGCGTATAGGCTTGCAATAGCACTATAGGTCAAAGCAAGGTTGTTGTCACTTTTACCATTTAAAGCAATTTGAGAAGCCTTATTGTAATTCTCCAGGGCCATTTTATAGTCACCTTTTCTAGACAAGGCATCTCCTTTAAATAAATAGCCTGAAAAAATGTAATCTATTGAGTCCATTCTAAAGGCCTCTTCAATGAGTATATCACTATAAATGATTTTATACTCAGGATCTTGATACGCTTCAACCAACAGTTTAAGCGTCTTTAATTGATTCTTTGGAAGAACCATGCCTAAATTATAGACGAGTTTAAGACTGTCAGCAAGTTTCTGATTTTGCCCGCTGACGCCCATTGAGAATAGGAAAATAAAACCAAAGGTAAGCCAGTTTATTTTCATTTGAATTGAGGATGTTTGTTGCATGTGCGTCATCAATAAGGGCTATGGAAACTGTCGATTATTTTGTTATATGCTCATTTTGGTTTTCAGTTGTTTTAAACTTTCTTGGTTTTAGAGGATGATTGGAATCATTAGAAACTTTTCTGCCTTCAACAAAGTACATCTTCATAAGGCCTTTATTTTTCACTTCAATTTCACCCCGGTAACGGCAGTCAAACTTATTTTTGATGAGTTGATAAGTGTTTTCTGAAATATTGATCCTTCCTGGTTTAGAATTGGATTCCATACGCGAAGCCACGTTAACGGAATCTCCCCAAATGTCATAGGCAAATTTCTTTTTTCCCACAACACCAGCCACAACGGGCCCTGTGTTAATGCCTATGCGAATGTCAAAATGAACCATTTCACCCAAATCGGTATCTTTTGATTTTTTGATGAATTCAGTAATTTGAAAAGCGGCTTTTACAATTTTAAGATGATGATCAGAGCTCTCAGAATTTAGCCCTCCCGCACACATATAAGCGTCACCAATAGTTTTAATTTTTTCCAGACTGTGTTCTTCAATGATATCATCAAATTTTGAAAAATAATAGTCCACAGTCTTTACCAATACTTCTGGACTTAGTTTTTGAGAATGTTTCGTAAAATCCTGAAAATCAGTAAACATTACGGTAACGGAATCAAATTTTTTGGCTTTTACCTGACCGTTTTTTTTCAATTCTTCTGCAGTCTTTAAAGGGAGAATATTGAGTAGCAGGTCATCTGATTTTCTTTTTTCTTTATTGATATTCCAATAGTACAGACCAGTCATGCCTAAAACAACGACCATTGCTAAAATAAGCATCTTTTGATTTGTTTTTTGCTCGTTGAGCAGGACTACTTCCGCTTCTTTTAAGTCTATTTCTGTTTGTTTTTGAGAAACTTCAAAATCAGTTTGCATATTGGCTATTTCTTGAATAGAGGAAAGATTTTTGACACTGTCTCTAAATACGATATGCCTCTTGTAAAATGTGAGGGATTGATTGTCAACTTCTGATTTCTCGTAAATTTTGGAGAGTTGAAGATTAGCGGCACTGATTTGAAGTTTGAGGTTATGTTCTTTTGCAAGATCCAGACCCCTGTATGCATATTCAGTAGCCAAATTAAAATTTTGATTCAAGAGATAGATTTCGGAACTTTCTAATAATAAATCACTTACAGCTCGATGATGCCCGTATTTTTGAAGGGTATCAATAGATTTATTTATGTTTACTTCTGCTAGTTGAAAATTTTTGAGTTGGGCATAGGCCAAGCCTTTGTTAGCTAAATTATAGGCCAATCCGATTTTATGATTTTGATGTTCAAATAAAGCACCTGATTCATTGAAATAAATTAGTGCTGAATCGGGCTTTTTTAGACTCAAGTAGGTATAGCCTAAATTCTCAATTGTAGTTGCTAAAATCAAAGTATCTTTTTCTTCTTTAAATAGATCAATAGCCTTTTGATAATATTTAATTCCCATTGCCATATTATCCATGCTCACATAGGCTGACCCTACAGATCCTAAAATCATACCTAATTTGCGATTGTTACTTTCATCGATTGCTATGTCTCCGGCTTTTAAAAAACTCTCAATTGCTAAAGACAGATCTCCTTTTTGTTCCATAGCATTTCCTTTTTCTAAATAGGCAGTAAAAAGGTATTGAGTAGAATCTAGGGCCTTTGCTAGTGTGAGTAATTCATTAGAATAGGCTAGTTTTTTATCGATATTACTGTGATTAATAGATAATTTATGCAATAGTTGGAGTTTGTTTGCAGGATCATAATTTCCTTCAGCAATTAAAGTTTCCAAGCTGTCGGTGAGTTTCTGATGCTGAGAGAAGATTGAAGTGCAGAGCATAAGAATAAAGCCCATAGTAATTAACTGGGCTTTATAATGATATGCATTGATGAAAAAATTAAATTTCACTAGGTAATTTATATTTGCTCTTTATTCATGGTATTGCATTGCTGGATCAATGGTGTCTATCACCTTATTGATTGAAAAGACGATACTGTAGTGTTCTTTGGCAAATTCTTTGACTCCAGAATTTTTCACTCTTCTGTCAACTTCATTAGCATTACCTCTAAGTATAGAATCTGTTAAAATATGCACATTGCCAGATGTATTCTTGAATAGAATTTCAATGATTTTAATTTGTTCGATTGATCCTTTTGCGCTCTTCCACGTAACCTTTTTACCAGGGTTTACGATTGAAGTAAACTCATCTGGTTTAACTAATTCAGATTTGTTATTTCCTCGATCATCAGAAAATTCAATATAATTACCCAAATCAACTACTGAATCTTTGGGGATTTCCTTAATTAGCTTTAAATAAATAGTTGTTTTTTTGTATTTGCACCCGTCAATATCTTGTGGGGCTTTTTTTATCTGTACACAACTTAAAAGTAGCAAGAATGCTACACCGATAAGTAAATAATTTTTCATTTGTTTGTTTTAAATTGATTTAATTTTGTTTACACACTAATTTAATGAAGGTCTGTTGTCTGTGCAATTCATCTAGGACCAATTGACCATATTTTTTCCCCAAAGTACCTTTTCATTTACCAATGCTCAAAAGTGATCTATCTAAATCTTAAAAATTTTGATGTTTAAGCTCAGATATGAACAGATTTAGTTTTCAAAGTTGGAATGGGAATCTCTCCTTCTCCAACTGGTTCTTTACCAGTACAGATTCTTCCAAATTTCCCAAATTTATTTTCCCAATACCCTACGAAAAGGGGCTTCTCATTTCGTAAAATATCTACGATAAATGAAAATTTTGAAATTGGGTATTGGATATAAATATGATCTAAATCCTGCGGTTCAAATTCTTCGAATTCTTCTTCAAAAAATTGTATGCTGCCGATTACATCATCATCTGTATCGAATAAAATGATGGTGGTAAAACTTCTGTGTTTCTGCGACCCTGAGTCCAGAAAAATACGGTATGATTTAATTTCTGTATACATGCTAATATTTTTTAGACTGTAAACTATAAATTAAATGTCATGTTTGAAATGATAAGAATCAATTAATCAAATGATTATGATCAGCTAGAGGAGATTTGACGCTTGTTTTTTGCGATTGAATCTTCTAAGACGGAGGGATCTTCAAAATTTAGACGCTGGGGTTTTATTGAATTAACAAAGTACATTTTCATTTTACCCCTGTTTTTAGCATCGATTTCACCTCGATAGGTACATTCGAATTCATCTTTTATGACTTTATAGGTGTTTTCGGAAATGTTTACTTTCCCGGGTTTAGAATTGGACTCCATTCTTGAGGCAATGTTTACCGTATCGCCCCAAATATCATAGGCAAATTTATCAGTGCCAACAACTCCTGCCACAACAGGGCCTGTGTTGATTCCAATTCTTATTTCAAAGCGTTTCTCGTCATTAGGATTTTCTTCTTTAGATTTCTTTACAAATTCGGCAATTTCAAGAGCGGCTAAAGTCAATTTTGATGCATGGTCGTCAGTAGGAAAAGGAAGTCCGCTTGCTGCCATATAAGCATCGCCGATGGTCTTGATTTTTTCTAAACCATAAGATTTTATAATTTCATCAAATTTGGAATAATAAAAGTCAACAGTTTTCACCAACTCTTCTGGGTTCAAGCCTTCAGAAAGCCTTGTAAAACCCTTAAAATCTGTAAACATTACGGAGACTGAATCAAATTTTTTGGCTTTTACCTTTCCTTGTTCTTTTAGCTCAATAGCTGTTTGTTCAGGTAGGATATTGAGTAATAATTTGTCAGATCGATCTTTTTCTTTTTCAACCAGTTGCTTTGTTTTTTCTATAAATTTATTGCGCCTGAAAAGGCCCAATGCCAAGACAATAATAAGGGCTAGGGCTATACTGATGGCTATAACCACGATTCTTTGGTTTCTTTTTTGCTGGTTGAGTAAATCTACTTCAAGTTGCTTTTGAGCAATCTCAAAATCACTTTCTATTTGTTGCTGTTCAATTTCAAAATCGGCTCTTATATTGGCCATTTGTTGTACCGAAGCGATATTGTTTACGCTATCCTTATAAACGATATAGTTTTTATAGTGTTTTAATGACTTTTTGTTTTCTCCTAAAAGTTCATAAATCTTAGATAGTTGGAAATTTGCTTCACTAATTTGGTCTTTTAGGCCATATTTATGCGCTAGCGATAAACTTTGATTCGCGTAATCCGAAGCTATATTTAGTTTTTTTTCTTTTACATAAAGATCAGAAATATAGGTGAGGTATATTGAAATGGCATTATAATATTTGCCTTTTTCAAGGACTACAATGGCGTGTTCCATATTAATTTTGGCCATTTCATCTTTGCCTAGTTGGGCATAGGCG
>RCNB010002240.1_pt1 | contig 11962 bp, 8 predicted proteins | sample 2041321 | NCBI WGS metagenome assembly RCNB01 (sample SAMN09708232, study PRJNA481090) | Marine sediment metagenome, whole genome shotgun sequencing project. | reverse complement strand
TCACACCGGCACTTACCGCGAAACCGCGGAATCTGCACCGGAAATTGTGCCGGGAATGCCCTCGAATAATCTAAAGCTTCATGGATTGATCGACTTTCTGCTGACCGCTTCGACCAGCCCGAAACTCACCGCCGAACCTCTGTTCGAGGCGATAAAAGACAGCGGCAATGGGCTGGGTCCTGTCAAACGGCTGTTGTGGCGGGTGGCAGTGGTGCCGCGCCTGCGCGAGGAGTTGCTGGCCACGCGCGCGGCTTTGCGTCCATTGCTGGATCGCCAGCCTGACTGGGGACCGGGACGCGTCGATACTTTCAACCCCTACAAGGTGCTGGAATTCGGTATCGACGTTGCGGCGCTGTCCGAGGCCGAGGTGGTGGGCGCGTCGGATTTCCCGTCAATCTTCCTGCAGGGGCCGCGCGAGGGGATGCAGCTGCATTGGGATGGCAACAACCCTTCACTGGCCGAGCGAAACCTCTCGGCGGCACTTGGCGCTGGCGTGACGCCCGAGACAGTAGATCATGCCCGAGTCGAGCGGGTGGCAAGTTGGTTGAAGACCCTGCAGCCACCGGCCAACCTGATCACAGTGGATGCCGGCGCGGCAGCGCGCGGGGCGGCGTATTACGCCGAGCATTGTCGTAGCTGTCACGGCCGACAAGCAAGCGAAGGCTACCTTTTTGTGGGCGACCTTTTGGGCAAAGTCCAACCTCAGAGTGGCATCGGTACCGACCGCGCCCGGCTTGACAGTTATACTGAAGACTTTCGCAATCGACAGCTGTCGGAGCTATTTGCAGGCACACCTTATGCCTTCCGCCATTTTCAAAAAACCAACGGTTATGCCAACATGCCGCTGGACGGGCTGTGGTTGCGCGGGCCCTACCTACACAACGGATCGGTGCCCACGCTGGCAGACCTGTTGAAAGCGCCTGATGCGCGGCCAAAAACCTTCTTGCGCGGGTCAGACGTGATTGACGCTGATAACGGCGGATTTGTCTCGCCCCCCTGCGAGAGCGGCAGAGTTGGGTTCTGCTTTGACACGCAACTGCCCGGAAATTCCAACGCGGGCCACATCTATGGCACCTCACTGAGCGCGGCAGAAAAAGCCGACCTGCTCGAATACCTCAAGACGTTCTGAGAAAGGATGATGACCCATGACCGATACGCTGTCCGCTGGCTGGACAAGGGCCGAAGCCAATAGCCGGATCAAGATATATCGCCGGGTGTTCGGGCTGGCGCTTGCATTGCAAATTGTGATTGGCGGGCTGTTCCTCTTTTACCCGGCCTTTTCGCTAGGCATTCTGGGCTTGCCTGCAGGGGCGGAAAACCCTTGGCCGTCGATCTGGGGAGCGACTCTGATATTTGTCACGGCAATGCAAATTCCCGGCGCGCTCGACCCGGTTCGCCAGCGATATCCCAATATCATCGCTGTTCTGGGGCGAGCTCTGATGGTGGTTACCTTCCTCAACCAAGGCGGGGCTTTTCTGTGGTTTGCAACTTTTGATGCGGTGTTCGGAGTGCTCATCTTCCTGCTATTCCAACGGTTGGTGATCGCCGAACTCATGTCGCGACCATGACAATAACGGAGGTCTTCAGCAGCCCGTCTCGCCAGAAGGTGAGCCGCGTGATCCAAATCACGCATGTCAGGATCGCATCCGATGCCAAATTGCGCCGCACCAGTTAGATGTATTAGCCAAGACCCAGATCACTGGCGATTGCCTTAGCGGCGATCAGGAACAACTACGCCGGACCTGACGGCAGCCGATTTGCCTGGATCAGCTGAGGTATACCCGGCGGCGTGACATTTGACCCCGCCCGCATGTGCTCAAGAGCGGCCTGAACATTTTTGTCGAAAACAGATGCAAACCATTCATCGCCTATCTCCTGAAACGCCTTTGACCTAAAGTCGGCACAATGCGGTCGAGTCGTTGAAGGCCCCGGTACAGCCGCTTTAACTTGTCCTCATGCCCCTGAGCAGGTTTTTTGACTGCTACGGAACATTACGGCTGTTCTGGCCCGCTTTTTAAGCGTTACAAATCTCCACATCGGATCAATGACACCGTCGGTTGAGAAGGTTTAGTAGTTTGAAGAAGAATAAAAACCCACCATCGCCCCGCCAAAGCCAATTGGCGCAAGATCCGCATCGCGTCCGTGACTCCCGCGAAAAAGTGCTCGAAGTTGCCATCGGACGAGAAGTGCGTTCGCACAGGCGGCAACAGAACATTACTGTTGCAGAGCTGTCCTCGATCACGGGATTGTCGATCGGGATGCTGTCCAAAATTGAGAATGGCGTCACGTCCCCGTCTCTGACAACGCTGCAAACACTGGCGAACGCCTTATCGGTTCCACTAACAGCCTTCTTCAAAGGCTTTGAGCAGCAACGCGAGGCTGTACACACAAAAGCGGGAGAAGGTGTGGAGATGGAGCGCGAGGGAACACGTGCCAACCATCAATACAATCTGCTGGGTAATATTGGCGCCAATACAAGCGGAGTCATTGTCGAACCTTACCTAATCACACTCACAGAAAAATCTGATGTCTTCCCAACCTTTCAGCATGGTGGGATCGAAACGATCTATATGCTGGAAGGTCAGGTAGACTATCGTCATGGTGATAACCTTTACTCTCTGCGACCCGGTGACACGCTGTTCTTTGATGCGGATGCACCGCACGGACCGGAGCTTCTGATATCATTGCCCGCCAGATACATTTCTGTGATCGCATATCCCCAGAATACATGAGACGACATTGCGTATTTTTGTACATCGACGCCAGGTTCAGTGCCAATCAGGCAAAATGAAAATTCGTGCAGTATGGTCTTCTTATACTTTCCCGTAATGAAAATTAGTTTCCCTTCAGTTGAGCGGTCGGCGTAATGATGTTACCATCAGAACCGATCCACTTCGGTTCGGCGTCAACGTTTTTGGGGAATACTATGTGTGGAATTGTCGGCCTGTTTTTGAAAGACCGGTCTTTGGAACCAGAGTTGGGCGCGATGCTTGCGTCCATGCTCGTCACAATGACCGACCGCGGCCCCGACAGCGCTGGAATCGCAATCTATAGTAGCGGGACACAAGGGAAATCAAAGCTGACGCTGCAATCAGAAAACCCGGAGCATGACTTTCCCGACCTAAAGACAGCACTAGCAGACCATCTTGCCTGTGATGTCTCGCTGAAGCAGAAAAACACCCATGCGGTACTTACACTCCCTTCAGAAAAACTAGCAGATGCACGCAAAGCACTGAATACGCTGAACCCCGACATTCGCGTGATGAGCCGAGGCGATAGTCTGGAGATTTACAAGGAAGTCGGATTGCCGAAAGATGTGGCCAAGCGCTTTCGGATTTCTAACATGCGTGGCAGCCATGGGATCGGACACACCCGGATGGCGACTGAATCCGCAGTCACAACCATGGGCGCACATCCCTTTAATACCGGCGATGATGAGTGCCTTGTGCACAATGGATCTCTCAGCAATCACAATTCTCTGCGCCGCAAACTGCGCCGGGAAGGGATACATATTGAAACTGATAACGATACCGAGGTCGGCGCCGCCTATCTGACCTGGAAAATGCTCAACGGAGCTACGCTGAACGAAGCGCTAGAGAGCAGCCTGACCGATCTCGACGGCTTTTTCACCTTTGTCGTTGGGACCAAAAACGGGTTTGGCGTCGTCCGCGATCCGATTGCTTGCAAACCTGCTGTCATGGCCGAGACCGATCAGTATGTGGCATTTGGGTCAGAGTACCGTGCCCTGGTGGATCTGCCGGGCATCGACTCTGCACGTGTCTGGGAGCCGGAACCTGCAACTGTTTATTTCTGGAACCACCCAACGAGACCAACTGCGAAGGCCGCCTGAGATGCAGATTATCGACTTTCAAACCGCTACTCTACGGCAAATGAATGCAACACTGCAGGCGCAAGCCGTAAATAAGAATCAAACCATTTGGGAAATCGAAAACCCCAAAGGCGCACACGCCATTGCCTGCGGCCTTGATGCGCCGATTGAAGTAACCGTGAAAGGTTCTACCGGGTATTATTGCGCCGGCATGAACAAACAGGCGACAGTGCACATCATAGGGTCTGCGGGACAGGGTGTTGCCGAAAACATGATGAGTGGCACCGTCGTTGTTGAAGGTGACGCCAGTCAGTACGCGGGTGCAACAGGCCACGGCGGGCTGCTGGTTATCAAGGGCAATGCATCGTCGCGCTGCGGCATTTCCATGAAGGGCATCAACATCGTCGTACACGGCAATGTTGGCCACATGAGCGCGTTCATGGCGCAGTCAGGCAATCTAGTAGTGTGCGGAGACGCCGGTGACGCACTGGGGGACTCGCTCTATGAGGCGCGCTTATTCGTGCGCGGCTCTGTAAAATCGCTGGGCGCGGATTGTGTGGAAAAAGAGTTGCTGCCAGCCCATCTGGCCATTCTGACCGACCTGCTCGAGCAGGCGGGTAGTGATGCACGACCACAAGACTTCCGGCGGTACGGCTCTGCACGTGAACTGTACAATTTCAAACCAGATAACGCATACTGAGGGCTGATAATGAAAGACAATCCAACCAGAGCCCCCCGCACATTGCCGATCCAGTCGGCCACCTTCACAAACGAAATTAATGCAGAGATCCGTCGCGCAGCCGCGACCGGTATATACGACATTCGAGGCGGCGGCGCGAAACGAAAACTCCCCCATTTTGACGATCTGCTGTTTTTGGGAGCCTCCATGTCGCGCTATCCGCTCGAAGGGTATCGCGAGAAGTGCGAGACCAGCGTAAAACTGGGCACCCGTTTCGCCAAAAACCCGATCGAGCTGGATATCCCCATCACCATTGCAGGCATGTCCTTTGGTGCATTGTCTGGCCCTGCCAAAGAGGCGCTGGGACGCGGCGCGACGCTTGCAGGCACCTCGACCACGACTGGCGATGGCGGCATGACCGAAGAGGAGCGTGGCCACTCTGAAAAACTGGTGTATCAGTATTTGCCGTCCCGCTACGGAATGAACCCCGATGACCTGCGGCGTGCGGATGCCATTGAAATTGTCGTGGGGCAAGGTGCGAAACCTGGCGGCGGCGGCATGCTGCTAGGCCAGAAAATCTCGGGGCGCGTGGCTGAGATGCGCGACCTGCCCAAGGGGATTGATCAACGCTCCAGTTGCCGACACCCCGATTGGACCGGCCCAGATGATCTGGAAATCAAGATCCTCGAACTGCGTGAAATTACCGGATGGCGAGTCCCGATCTATATCAAAGTGGGCGGCGCTCGACCCTATTTTGACACCACCCTTGCCGTAAAAGCCGGTGCTGATGTGGTGGTTCTGGACGGCATGCAAGGCGGTACAGCCGCGACCCAGGATGTGTTTATCGAGCACGTTGGCCAGCCCATCCTGGCCTGTATTCGCCAAGCAGTCCTGGCACTTGAGGATTTGGGCATGCACCGCGAAGTGCAGCTTGTTGTATCGGGCGGCATACGCACCGGTGCAGACGTTGCCAAATCGCTGGCATTGGGGGCTGATGCGGTTGCAATCGGAACCGCAGCTTTGATCGCATTGGGGGACAATGATCCCAAATGGGAAAGCGAATACAACGCGCTGGGGACAACGGCAGGTGCTTACGATGACTGGCACGAGGGCAACGACCCGGCTGGCATAACAACACAGAATCCTGAGTTGATGGCACGGTTTGACCCTATTGAAGGGGGCCGCAGGCTGAACAACTACCTTAAGGTGTTGACGCTGGAAGCGCAGACTATCGCGCGTGCCTGCGGCAAAAACCATGTCCACAATCTGGAACCCGAAGACCTTTGTGCCATCACGCTGGAAGCCGCCGCAATGGCAAAGATCCCCCTTGCCGGCACCGACTGGTACCCCGGAAAACCGGGCACCTCATACTAAGACAACGGGCGCGGCCAGCAACGCAGGCTCCTTGCACAACGACGAAGAGGACAATCTATGACTATCGATCTGGCAAAATTCGCCAAGGAAAAGACTGTAAAATATTTCATGATTTCCTTCACGGATTTGTTTGGCGGACAACGCGCCAAACTGGTTCCGGCACAGGCGATCGCGGAGATGCAAGAAGCCGGGGCCGGTTTTGCAGGTTTCGCGACTTGGCTGGATATGACGCCTGCCCACCCTGATATGCTGGCCGTTCCGGACCCTTCTTCGGTCATCCAACTACCTTGGAAGCCCGAGGTTGCCTGGGTTGCGGCCAACTGTGTGATGGAAGGCACAGATGTGGCACAGGCCCCGCGCAACGTCCTGCGTCGCCTGGTGGCTGAGGCTGAGTTGCAAGGCCTGCATGTGAAAACCGGGATCGAGGCAGAGTTCTTTCTGCTGACACCTGACGGCAGTCAGATCAGTGACGAATTCGATACCGCCGTAAAGCCCTGCTACGACCAGCAGGCTGTGATGCGCCGCTATGATGTCATTGCAGAAATATGCGACTACATGCTTGATCTGGGATGGGGTCCGTACCAGAACGACCACGAAGACGCGAATGGCCAGTTTGAGATGAACTGGGAATTTGACGATGCGTTGAAAACGGCTGACAAACATTCGTTCTTTAAGTTCATGGTAAAATCTGTTGCAGAGAACCATGGTTTGCGCGCAACCTTTATGCCCAAACCGATTGAAGGTTTGACCGGCAACGGCTGTCATGCGCACATCTCGGTGTGGGACAAATCCGGTAAAACAAATGTATTCGCCACGGGCAAAAGCAAGGGACCAACAGGCGAACTTGGCCTTTCCGAACAAGGCTCATACTTTCTTGGTGGCATAATGAAACACGCCTCTGCCCTTGCCGCGATCACAAACCCAACAGTGAACAGCTACAAGCGGATCAACGCTCCACGCACCACTTCTGGCGCAACATGGGCCCCGAACACTGTAACATGGACAGGAAATAACCGGACACATATGGTGCGCGTGCCGGGACCGGGCCGGTTTGAACTGCGGCTGCCAGATGGGGCGGCGAACCCCTATCTTCTTCAGGCGGTGATCATTGCGGCCGGGTTATCGGGCATCCACGCAAAAGCAGATCCAGGCAAACGCTACGATATCGATATGTATGCAGAAGGCTATAAAGTGCGGGGCGCGCCGAAGCTCCCGTTGAACCTACTTGATGCGTTGCGGGAATACGGCAAAGACAAAGACCTAAAAACCGCAATGGGGACAGAGTTTTCAGCCGCTTTTCTGAAAATGAAACATCTCGAGTGGGACGCCTATGCGTCTCACTTCAGCCAGTGGGAAAAAGACAATACGCTTGATATCTGATTTGGGTTTTTTTGATCAATTTGTCCCCCAAACCGACACGCGAATGTCATGTAAGGGTGCAATCAGACCGGCGAAATGCCGTATCCATTCAAGAGACCTAGCTTTGAAGACCCACATTTCTTGAATCCGCTCACAAGACGCCCCCCTGTTTCTGCAACTGCGGTCGTACCCCTTTTGCCGCATGCAATTGTCGTTTAGTGGCCAATGCGGCTACCCGCCTCAAACCGGCCTAATTTGACCACGCCACAATATTGGCTCTGGCCGGGATACTCTTGGTAAACGGCGGACTCTGTTAGCAATTTGGTCCGCCCCTGCGTTGATATCCGGGCGTAAAAATTGGCCTCGTTAAGCAGTGTGATTTAGGGCACTCTACAATCCTTATTCTCAAGGATACTACTAGAATGGAAAAGAGCCTTTTTCAGTTCATCTGGAAATATTCGAAACGCGGACAGCTTGTGTTGTTGCTGGTCACATTGCTGACGTTCCCATTGCTGTATGTATCGCTGGAGCTACCCAAGCGGATCATCAACGACGCGATCGGTGGATCAGGTGCTGACGTGACACTGCTGGGTGTATCACTAAGCCAAATGCAATTATTGATGGTTCTCTGCATCGGGTTCCTGCTGGCCGTGCTGGCAAACGGGCTGTTGAAAATGCGGCTCAACACAATGAAGGGCGTGCTGGCTGAACGCTTACTGCGTCGATTTCGGTTTCAACTTCTGACCCGCCTACTGCGGTTTCCGCGCCCGTTTTTTCGCACAACCAGCCAAGGTGAGTTGGTATCGATGGTGACATCGGAGGCTGAACCAATGGGCGGCCTTATGGGCGATATGCTGTCGCAACCTGTGTTTCAAGCCGGTCAGATGATGACCATTCTGGTATTTTTGTTTGCGCAGAGTTTTTGGTTTGGCTTAGCTTCTGTTGCATTGATCCCCTTGCAAGCGTGGATCATTCCAAAGCTACAGCGCCAGATCAACCAACTGAACAAGGCAAGGATTCAAGAGGTGCGCAGGTTGGCCGCCGATATCGGAGAAACCGCAGCAGGTGTGAGCGATATTCGCACCAACGGCGGCGCGCGGTATCGGATGTCACTGTTTTCCAGCCGCTTAGGAAGCTTGTTCGGCATCCGACTTGATATTTACCAGAAGAAGTTCTTCATGAAGTTCCTGAACAACTTCATCAACCAGCTGACCCCGTTCTTTTTCTATTCCGTCGGTGGATATTTAGCGATCACAGGACAGATTACCGTCGGGGCACTTGTCGCCGCGCTGGCTGCTTACAAGGATCTTTCATCGCCATGGAAAGAGCTGCTCGCCTATTACAACCAAACACAGGATATGGCTTTGCGCTGGGAAGTCGTGACAGAGAAGTTCGCACCCAAGACTTTGGTCGATGAGGCGTTGTTCGAAGGAGCGCCTGAAACATTCCCAAAACTGAACGGCATCATCGAATTGCACGATGTGACGGTGCTCGATGACGATGGCCATTCGGTTTTGGAAGATATCAACCTGGTCATTCCGAAGGGCGCGCGGGTCGCGATCAAAACCAACAGTGAAACCGAGGCACTGGCAATTGCCGATATTTTGACGCGAGAGGTTATTCCCCACCGCGGAAACGTGCGGATTGCCGGGCACGCGCTCAATGAACTGCATCAGGCAGTGGTCGCCAACAGCATTGGCTATGCTCACTCCAAACCTCATATTTTCCAGGGTACGCTTGGTGAAAACCTGTTGATGCCATTCAAGAATGAGCCCGCTTATGATGAGAACTTTTCTGCCGATGTCTTGCGCTGGCAAGAAGAAGCCGCGCGTGCGGGCAACAGTACCGACCCGTTTGGTGCCGAGTGGGTCGATCCAAAGATAGCAGGTTTTGGGTCTTCGGATGACATCCGCGAATGGTGGTTCCAAATGGTTAAAGCGATGGGCGTCGATGACTTCATGGTACGCCGTGCCCTGCGATCCCGCCTTGAACCGAACACCCAGCAGGAACTGAAAACCGCAATTGTTCAGCTACGGCCCGAAATCGCCAAACGGCTGTCCAAGGCCGGGATGGATGATATCGTGCATGCCTATCATCCCGAGAAATTCAATCCGGTTTCACCCTTGGGTAGCAATCTTCTTTATGCGATGCCTACACAAATGTTGACGCAAACATCGTTGTCGCAAGAGGTCAACTTTGTCGAAATGTTGCGGTCTGCAGGGATTGTGGAAGAACTTGCGCAAATGTCGGCCAGTCTGATTGAAGGATTGACCGCAACTTTTGGCACCGATGGCACCGGGCATCCGCTGTTTCGCCGTTTGAACATGTCGGATGACTTGTATCACCGCCTTGGCGGGATCACGGAAAAGCGGCGCGAAGTTGGTGATGTAGGGCTGCCACCGGAAGATTATGCCTTGATGCTGACCGTTCCGTTTGCGTTTTCCGCAGAGCAGATTGGTCCTGCCTTTAGCGATACTTTCAGAGAGCGGGTTGTGGAAATCCGCAAAAAGAGCGCCGCGCAAATGGTTGCAGAGCTTGATGGGTTGTTCGAGACACTTGACCCGCAGCGGTATATTCCGGTGATGTCGGTTCTGGGCAACGCTATTTTTGGGCGGATATCAAGCATGGCCGGTGCTCGCGAAAAGCTGATCGAAGATATCGTCGTCGATGTCTTGAACGAAAACGGTTTACGTCGTTTAGCAGCACAGTCGATTTTCGATGTCGAAACGACGCAGGGCGGAGAGAATTTACCTTCTGTTTTTCGGGAGCGTATCGCCTTCAGCCGCGCGGGAATCAAGAAACCTGACATTCTGATCCTAGGAAATGCGCTTGCTAGCCATGATGGCGACTCGCGGGCATCTACGCTTCAGCGGATCAGTGATTTGATGCCCGAAACAACCATGATTTTCATTGAAAGAGAGTTTTTCAACCCTGAGAGCTATGACCTGTTTGTCGAAATCAAAGATGGCCGCATTGACGGCGCAGAGCGGGCTGGAGAACCGCTTGACGAAGATGCGCGCCAAGATCTGAACCGCAAACTAAGTGTCGTGGCACAGGCCGAATTGTTTAGCATCCTAGATCAAAAGCAGCAGCGATTGCTGGCCTTTAGCGCGCAATGGTACGAGGCAAAAGCGGGAGAGGCGATCTTCAAGGCTCAGCAAGAGGCCGATGCGGCGTATTTGTGCGTTAAGGGTTTGGCGGGGCTGTACTGGCCTGTCACTGAGGGCGAGAGCCATCTCATCACAGAAATTAAACCCGGACGATTGATCGGCGATTTGGCTGTGATCCAAAATCAGCTACGCCCGCTGGACCTGATCGCAATGGAAGACAGCGTTTTTCTGCGCATAGGTGCAAGCGAACTGCTGGCCGTAATCGAGAACGACGCCGCTGTTGCGACCAGTCTGCTGCGTTCTGTTGCCAGTCACCTGTCAGGCGCTGCAGAAAGCTTGCGTGCAACGCGGACATTTGCTGCCGAACGAGGCGTTGATTTCTCGGAACTTGACGCGTCGAGAATGGAGTGAGGCTGGTGTCAACGTCGCGGATGGGGAGAGTCGAGCCCGTACCAATTGGCAACGGCATCGGGTCTCTGGGCGCCAGCGCAAACCAGTAGCCCAAGTCCGCTTCCTTGAGAAAGCTCCTAGTCGGCCGCTTGTTAACTGTCACATCCTGTCAGGTCGCATGGACCGCGCACGGTCCGCCGTTTTGCAGCGAGCAGGATCAGATCTACAAATTGTACACGGTGTGATCTGACGAATGAACGGTGGCGTATTTTGTCATCCGTCGACGTTAGGCCAGCGCCCTACCTGCCTCAAGCCGATGATCTCTGACAATTCGCCGAAAGGTCAGATCAGCACCTCAAAACAAGCACCGCCACGTTTAACCCGGTTTATGAAACAGTCTTAACCAGCGGAATATTACCATCAACATCAACATGGTTGCAGTTAAACCGAACAGATCACCAACGGCGAAGACTACAAGCGCAACAAAGACCTGGTCCGGCAATATCAACCCGGAAAACACAACTAACTGGCCAACGGAGTTTAAAACAGAGGCCACGGCTCCGACAATCAGCAGCCACTTCCAGTCCATGATGCGGCCTCGGTTTGCAGTGATATTGCGCCCGAAGATCCTCACAAGTCCAAATGCAGCGTATGCGGACAGGGCCCCAACGGTTGTTGACTGGAGCATTGCCGGATCATTGACAGCCCGAACTTCGTCCCGCGCGAACACGAGATTTGAGAGATACGAACCTGCAAACAGCGGTATTATCGCTTTCCATCCAATCAACCATGTTGCCAGCACGCGAAAGCCATGAGGCAAATAGATCAAACTGGCAAAAATTGTAACGTGTGGGAGGACCAGCGTCTGGACGGGCGCTACGGCGAACAGCGTAATCCCGTGACACAGGACATACGCCGCCACGACGATCAAGAATTTTAGCACCGACGCCGTTATGTGATCAAGCGTGCTCACACTTTCTTCTATACAGAGTATTATAAATTAACAAATGGTGCGTGCTATTGGCTGTCTCAAGGGTTTGATAACGTCAACGCTATTGCCAATTATTTACCAACTAAGTCACTTTGGACGACATATTGCTTTGACTTAGTTCCAGCGGCATTATTGATAAACCCTTGCTCCACCAGCGAACGCAGGGCCCGGTGATACGTCGCTGGCTAAAGGGAATTAATCAAACTGTGGCCTCGGATCTGGTCGGTTTC
>RCNB010002239.1_pt1 | contig 11964 bp, 11 predicted proteins | sample 2041321 | NCBI WGS metagenome assembly RCNB01 (sample SAMN09708232, study PRJNA481090) | Marine sediment metagenome, whole genome shotgun sequencing project. | reverse complement strand
GCCCCCTCGACTTTCGGGAACCACGAGCGGGGCACCTGACGTGTGGGCGTCAGAAGAATCTCCCATTCGCCCCGCCGTGCGGCTTCGATCTCCTTGGGGGAGACCGGGACCGTCCAGCGGTTCTTCTTCGCCACCTGTGCGTCCCAAGCGTCCCGATTCAGTTCACGCACGTCACTCACGGGTGTCACTCCCATGATTCTCGTGATCTTCACGATCGTCGAGAAGATATCGCTTCAGAAACTCCACCTTCATGCGATGGAAATGAAGCGCGAACTTCGACCGTCTGACACCGTGCCGGGTGCGGGGGTAGACCATGAGCTCGAATGTCTTGTCGGCGTTGGCAAGCTTGCCGATGAGAGACAGACCATTGCCAACGACCAGCCAAACGATAGCGGCGATCAGCGGCAGGCTGAGAACGATGGGCAACAGGGCTCGAAGGATAATGTTATCGGCGAGTTCGATACGAATGTCGATGCGCTCAGCAACCTGAAGCCAGAGGCCGGAGCGTTGGTCAAATCGGCTCAATACGCGCCAGCGGTACTCTTCGAAGTTTTCGTCGCGATAACCTTCTTCAAATCGGGTAATAGGCTCCAGACCGCTATTCGCGGAGCGCTGCACCAGGACACCATCAGCGGTCCAGATCTGGAAGGCCAGTCGGTCCGATGGAGGCAGAGATACGGATTCACGAGCTGGCCGCATCGTGTGTATGAGTGCTGCGGTATCGGAGAGCTGGGTGTCGAGTAAGGCCTCAGCTTCCTCGGAACTCTTTCTATACCCATAGGTGGCCGCAACAAAGTTGCCCAGCGTAACGGCTGCGAGTATCGCGATGATCAGATAAAGGCGTATTGATTTCACGGTTTTCGGACAGTGTAGCCGACGCCACGAACCGTCTTGATAAAATCGCTGCCGAGTTTCTTTCTCAGGTGATGCACGTGTACTTCGATAGCGTTGCTGGAGACTTCCTCTCCCCAGGCGTAGAGGCCCGATTCAAGCTGTTCGCGGGTGCGAACTTTTCCGCAATTCTCCACGAGAGATTTGAGAACCGTGTATTCACGCCGTGCCAGCTCGATCGGTTCGTTCTTGAAAAAGACCTGTCGGCTGAGCGTATCGAGCCGGACGTCGCCAACTTCAATCGTGGCTTCCGGAGTCGTGCTCAGCCGTCGTTCGATGACGCGCAGTCGCGCAATCAGTTCGGGTATTTCGAACGGTTTGGGCAAGTAGTCATCGGCACCACCGTCAAGGCCGGACACGCGAGCATCGATGCTGGACCTTGCCGTCAGAATCAGGATCGGAATGGTGGAGCCGGAGCTACGTATGCTTCTCAGAACATCGAGTCCGTCCATATCGGGGAGTCCGAGATCAAGAACAACAATATCCGGAGGCTGAACACCTACAGCATGCAGGGCGGCGCGGCCCTCGGCCACATGGTTAGTGACAAAGCCCTCCCCGCGGAGGGCCTTGCACAGTCCATTGGCAAGCGATTGGTCGTCCTCGACCAGGAGAATCTGCATTCGAGCTAATCGCCTCCAATTTCGCGAGTTCAGGCATCAGGATCCGGTGCTTGGCAGATTGTCCCGGACCTCATCCAGCGCCACAAGTATCATTTGTTGGCGGCCGGCATCAGCGACTAGCTGGTCGCTGCGCGGTGCCGCCTTTTGCGCTTTGAGCAGGTATTTCTCCGCCGCCGCAAACTCCTTGTTTCTCAGAAGGTGATCAGCGTAGAAAAAATTCGGGTCGATACCGTCAGGGTTAATTTCAAGCGCTTTCTGCAGTAATTGTACGGCTTTCTTATCGCTCCCAAAACCCACCGGCCAGCCAGGCACATTCGAGTACAGCGTTCCGAGGCTTGCATAGGCAGAACCATGTAGCACCTTGTCGTCGATATCCATCGAGGCTTCCAGACTCTTTCGTGCCTGCTTCGCGTAGGACAGGGCGCCCAAGCCGCCTTTAACCCCGGCGAATGCGGACTTGATGATGCCGTTCCAGACAAGCAGCTCCGCCGATTTCGGGTCGTTCGCTACCGCCACATTGGCTCGTTCTATCAGCGCTTCGTACCCCTTGACCTGCTTGTCACCGGTGAGCTCGTAGTTCACCGTTGCCCACTCGGTCTGGAGTTCGGCCAAGACGTCCGCGCTTGTTTGCGCGAACAAGGTCGTCGGCAGAAGTAGTGTCCAAAAGAAAAGTCCTATCGTAAGTTTAGCGTTCATTGTTGCGTCCTCAGTCTATATTTCATGTTTTGCGTAGCGCCGAATGATCGGCAGTTGCTTGCGCAAGCTGCTGTCCACGAGCGACGGGAGCAGGGAATTTATGCGCACAAAAATCTTCTCGGGCCAGCCGAGGAATTTGTCGGTTCCCGTCGGCGTGCTGATGATTTGCATCACTTCATCGGCGACGAGCGACGGCTTATCCATTGCGGTACCGAGCGCGTCGTTCATGGCGACTATGTTGTCATCGTTGAGATCGGTCTCGGTCGCTCGCGGCGCAATATAGGAGACCTGCATGCCCGAATCGGCGAGCTCTCGCCGCAGTGATTCGGTGAAACCGCGTAGCCCGAACTTGCTGGCGCAGTAGGCACTGAAGCCCGGGTAGCCGATGCTGCCGAAGGTCGAGCCGATATTGACGATTTGCGCACCGTCCTGTTGCTTCAGCAGCGGCAGCAGGTCCTGGCAAATCAGCATCGGGCTGAGCAGGTTGACGTTGATGAGGTTCGTCATGGCTGCCTGTGATTGATCTTCAAAAAGGCCGAACTCATTGATGCCGGCATTATTAATCAGGAGACTGATACCACCCGCTCCGATGTCGTTGCAGAACTCAAGTAATCGGCGGCGACCTTCGTCAGTACCGAGGTCCGCGACAATAGTCGAGTGTGGGTGGCCGCCGAGATCTTTCAGCAGTGCCGCGAGTTTCTGCTCGTTTCTGCCAACCAGAATCAGGCGCGCACCTCCCGCACTGAGTTTCTCGGCGATGGCACGGCCGATTCCACCACTGGCACCGGTAAGGACAACGTTCTTATTTCGAACATCCATAGTCGACCTATGCGGCCAGCGCGACGTTAGTCGGCAAGTTGCGGAAGATATCCGCATACAGTCGATAGAACATTTTCGCGCTGTGAGTAATCTGTTCCTGGTCTTCTTCACTTGAAATTTTGTTCATCAGCGACTCAAAAAACTTGATGTGGTCCTGGTCAAGTGCGCCATGAGATCGAAGATAGGAGAAGGCTTTACCCGGAAGGTTGAGCGCGCTCTTGATGGCGCTGGCTGCTTTATCGGCTGTCGTCACGCTGGTGCCTTCAAGTACCAGCACCATGCCGAAGAAGCCGACGGGATTTACGCGTTGTATGGTGTCGTACGCATACGCAACCATCAATTCAGTAGCGGGTGCGGGCCGCGACTTACGAACAGCCTCCTTGTCATAGCCGCAGGCGGCGATGTCGTTAAGAATCCATTCCTGATGACCAAGCTCTTCTTCGATGTACTCGGCGACGGCCTCGCGAAGCCACTCTTTGTCTTCCGGCAGACGGGCGCCCGCTGCCATCAACAAGGGCACGGTGTGCTTCACGTGATGATAGGCCTGTGTAAGGAACTCGACGTAGTCCTCGAGTGTGATGTCGCCCGTCATGCAGCGTCCGATGATCGGAGATGAAAGCAGGAAATTCCGTTCTTCTTGCGTTTCGTGCTGCAGTTTCTCGTAAAAGTTCATAAGTTGGATACCTCTTGGTTCATTTCGTACAAGTCGCCAATAGCGAATTGATATTTCTGTTCAATGTTTGCGCGTTTCGGCCGTCCGTTATCTGTCAGCAAGCCGTCACGGCTGCTCAGCGGTTTTGGCAAGCGATACCAACGAGATACGCACGCGTAGTCGGGTAGCCCCTCATTTGCGCTACTGATCCAGTTTGCTATCTCCTGATCGGTGGTTGATGCCTCACGGGGATAGATGAGCGCGACGCAGTAAGGTCGGTCATCGCCAATAACAATCGCCTGCTGCAGCATCGACCCGGCCAACAATTCACTTTCCACCCATTCGGGGGACAAGTTGCGGCCATAGCTGGTGATGAGTTGGTTCTTCAGGCGCCCATCAACATGAATGAAGCCATCGGAATCTACGCGCCCGAGGTCTCCCGTACGTACGCTGTCCGAGCCCCAGCTATCGGGTTGGTTGGCGTAGCCGAGGAAGGCGTTTCCGGTAACGACGATTTCCCCGTATACGACGGTTACATCGACGTGCGGCAGTGCGCGACCGACAGCGCCGACTTTGTCCGCGTCGGGAACGTTCAGGCTGACGACCGACGAGCATTCCGAGAGTCCGTATCCCTCGAAGGCCGGTATTCCGGCTTCGCGGGCACCGTGAAGCAGGTCCGGTGAGACTTTGCCGCCGCCGACGGCGACGAATTTCAAAGAAGCTGGCGGTGTCCAGCCCGCTCCGGCTGCGAGTGTTAGCGCATTGAGCATTTCCGGCACCAGGATGAGCGTGTTTGGTTGATGCTGTTCTATGCAGGCCAGCAGTTTTCCAAGCTCTAACTCCGAGGAGCCTGTCAGCCCGACTTCTGCCAGTGGCGCTGCAATGATCTTTCCGCCTGCTATCAGCGGCGCGTACAGGCCGGCCAGATTTTCGAGCAAAGTGCTTAATGGCAGGACGCAAAGATGCTTGGGTTTTTCGATGTTGATAACAGAGGCGAGTGAGTTCGTAAGTGTGAATTGTTGCTCGGTTGAGAGGCACACCCCTTTGGGGGTTCCTGTCGTGCCGGAGGTAAATGTAATCTTTTGCGTGCCTGGTGGCAGCGAAGCCGAGTGATTGGGTTGCAGCCGGTAAATCCGGGCAGCACCCGTCGAAATTCCTTCAAATTCGGGGACGAGTTCCGCATCAGCAGCGGTGGCATCGAGTTCGCGATCACTGATGATGGCGTCGACACCGCTACTCCAGATTGCATGACGGATCTGCTCGTCCGAGAAAAACAATGGCAGCGGGACGACAGTCAGGTTGGCTCGCTGGCAAGCCAGATCTGAAATGATCCACCCAAGTCCGTTGTCTGCGTACAAAGCCACGCTATCGATGTTCATCTTTAGCAGCTGCGAGGCGCGGGTTTCTACCAGCTCCAGCAAACCGGACCGGGATAGTTCGATTCCGCCGGATTCGAGCACAACGTCAGAGGGTGCGCCCGCGTCACGCAGGCTCTCGAAAATCGTCTTAATCATGAGTTGGCTTTCTTGAGGCTCGCAGCCATTTGGGCGATCGGCTGCGCAAACTGGCGCACGATAACTGACAGGTCGCGATTGTCGGTGACTTTGGCGGCAGCGCTGCGAACATCACCGACGATGACTCTGGGGCGCGATGCATAGTATTCGCCCCAAGCTGAAGATCCTTTTTCCAGACGCTGTGGGTCCGCGCCGCAGATTTTCCGTGAGGAGAACCCCATTTTTGCCAGCATGACCGCAACCTGTGGCGTTGCGGTGCAGGCTACCCACCGGTATCCGGCTTCATTTAGTACGACCGCAAGCACCGCGAACAATGAGTACGCAAGTCCTGGAACGTCGGCGGCGAGGTTGCCGATCTCAATGATCTGATCACGATCAACCGGCGTCATGAATGCGCTGGCAACGGACTGCTCGATCGGCGCGTCAAGATATTGCTCAAGGAACAGTGCGCCTTCGGAAGCTTCGCGAATACCGACAACCGCACCCAACTCCCCAAAAACCTTGAGACGCAGGAGACTGGGAAGAAACTGGCTCAGTTTCGCGCCGTACGCGCTCGCAAATTTCTGCGAAATCCCCGATTCCAGCTCAGATCGCTCAGCAGAATGCTCCGGAACGAGCGCCAAAGACATGTCTGACGGGGCCAGCGGTGCGCGAAGGCTCTTGCGAGCGACGGGATTCGTGGCTTTGGCGGGGCTGTGGGCGGTAGCAATGTTCATCGAGCGTCCTGCTTTGTGTAATCAGTGACCGCAAGATTACGGAGCGAACCTTAAGAGAACCTTAGGGATCGGAATTCGTCGATCTGCGGTAGTAAATCGTCGACCAATGGTCACAGCCTGACGAGCGGCCCGATTTCCCCGACCAGCGACTGAGCTACGGTCGAAACAATGGTTCAAAATGCACTATGAATCAGTTGTGCTACAGGGAAAGACAGTGAATTCACATAATCCAAAAACAGAATCAGTGATCAGAACTGAGTCGGTCCGCATGACACGCGATCAGGACGCGGTGCGTGTGATCGGGTCCCGCCTACATGAAGCGGCGGAGCTTTCGATTTCGGAAGATGACGATGCAGGAAGCGATCCGTACAACAGTACCGGTCAGCACGTCATAATTAAGTCCAAAATCGACCTGCAGGACTAACCCAATCTAACGATTCCTGTATTATGCGCGCATGGATCTCACCGCGCATTGGGTAGGCATCGTCGCTATCGTTCTTTTCGTTGCGGCCTATACCCTGGTCATCACCGAAGAGTTCACACACCTTCGAAAATCCAAGCCGGTCATGCTCGCGGCCGGCATCATCTGGGCTTTGGTTGCTTACCAATACGCGGATTCCGAACATCCTGCGGCGGCCGCCGAAGCGGTCGAGGATTATCTCGCCGAGTTCGCACAACTGTTTTTGTTCTTGCTGGCGGCTATGACTTACGTCAATGCGATGAGCGAGCGGAACATCTTCCTCGCGCTTCGGCACCGGCTGGCCCAGCGCGCGTATTCTTATCGCACCATGTTCTGGATAACCGGGCTACTGAGTTTTTTCCTGTCTCCCGTTATCGATAATCTGACGACAGCACTTGTGATGTGCGCCGTCGTTATGGCGATAGGTCAGGGCAACCCGCGATTTATTGGCATTGCCTGTATCAATATCGTTGTGGCCGCGAATGCGGGCGGCGCGTTCAGCCCTTTCGGCGATATTACGACGTTGATGGTCTGGCAGCGCGGCATCCTTGATTTCGGAACCTTCTTCGCGCTGTTTCTTCCAAGCGTAGTGAACTATCTGGTGCCTGCGTTGATGATGTCGATTGCGGTGCCGGACGGGCAGCCCTCGAAACCGGACGGCAACGGTGCGTTCAGGATGAAGCGTGGCGCCCGACGAATCATGTTCCTCTTCATCTGTACGATCACGACGGCGGTGTCCTTCCACAATTTTCTTCACCTGCCGCCGTTCCTCGGCATGATGACAGGGCTGGCCGGCCTCAAATTCTTCGGCTTCTACCTTCGCAAAACCTTCGGCGCGACTACGTTCGATCGAAAGCTGTACGGCGAAATTGGTGACACGTCACCGTTCGATTCGTTTCGCGAAGTATCAAGAGTCGAGTGGGACACGTTGCTGTTCTTCTTCGGCGTCATCATGTGTGTCGGTGGACTGGGTTTCATCGGCTATCTCGATCAGACATCCGCCTACCTCTACGGCGAACTCGGACCGACTATTGCCAACATATTGGTGGGATTAATGTCGGCACTCGTCGATAACATTCCGGTGATGGTGGCGGTTCTCGAAATGGAGCCTGTGATGAGCGTCCAGCAATGGCTGCTGGTTACGCTGACCGCCGGCGTTGGCGGCAGCCTGTTGTCTATTGGATCCGCTGCCGGAATCGCTTTGATGGGACAGGCACGTGGGCACTACACATTCTTCACCCATCTAAAATGGACGCCCGCTATCGCGCTCGGATATGGCCTGAGTATCTGGGTGCATATGCTGATCAATAGCCGCCTGGACGCTGTGCTACCCGGGGGCTGAACCGGGTATTTCCGGCCCGATTCAGGGGCGGCGAAGGATTTCCTGGCTTAACGGCCTCTTACTTCTCGTTACCAATGCGAGAAGAAGCCTATGGGGCTCCCCGATCTAGTCAAATGCGTGTTTGTGCTGGCGTTGCTGGCGGCAGCGCCGTCGGTCCAGGCGGATCCTGAAATCCGGACGGGTGGTATTGCGTCAATCGATAAAGCGGGCGCCGTCGTGCCGCCGGAGTCCGTCGACCTGGCAGCGTCATCGATCGGTTCAATTACGATCAACAACGGCAGCATATTCGACCTTGAAGATCCCGCAGAAGATAAAGCCCTCTATCGGTTCGCGAATCGTGCGCATGTAACGACACGACCAGACGTCATAGAAGCGCAGCTGCTTTTCGGGAGCGGCGATGAATTTTCGCCACAGGCGCTTGCTGAGTCGGAGCGCTTGCTGAGAGCCAATCGCTATCTGCAGGACGTTTCCATAACGCCCGTGCTGCTCGGTGATGGCGTGGTCGACATCGAAGTAACGACAACGGATGTCTGGACGCTTATTCCCAAGCTTGATATCGCCCGATCGGGTGGCGAGAACAAATCGGCCTTCGGCATCAAAGAGATGAACCTCCTGGGCACCGGTATAGCGGTGGAGCTTCAGCACAAGTCGGATGTGGATCGGGACTCAACATCGCTGCGGCTAATTAACAAGAATATCGGCCGTTCACGCTATGGCGTCAGTACGCGTCTGGCGAGTAACAGCGATGGTCACAACGCCTTTCTGCAACTCGGTAAGCCGTTTTATTCGCTGAACAGTCGTGATGCTAAGGGCCTGAGACTCATAAACGACGACCAGATCGAATCGTTCTACGATCGCGGTGAGCGATTGTCGGATTTCCGTCATGAGGCGCAGCAGCTTGATGTCTTCATGGGCTGGTCGAAAGGTCTTCACAACGGATGGACGAAGCGGTTTTCTACCGGGCTTGCTTACGACGACCACAAATTTTCGGCGGCGATAGGTGCGGACTACCCAACCTTACTCATTCCCGAAAACAGATCGTTGGTTTATCCGTTTGTTAGCGTCGAGTGGCTGCAGGATAAATATGAGAAGGCCAGCAACTACGAGCAGATCAATATTACCGAGGACCGTTTCCTTGGGACTCGTATAAGCGGGCGGTTGGGACTGGCAAGTTCCGACGCGGGCTCCGATCGCGATGCATGGATCCTGAAGGCCGCCGCACAAAAGGGATTCGGTAGCACCAGCAAAAACTCTTTGCTGCTGGCTGCCGGGTTGGATACCCGTCTCGAGGCGGGTTCGTTCGAGAACCTCTCGCTCGGCCTGAGCGCAAAATATTACCGACGTCAGTCCGAGCATCGATTGCTCTATATCAGTCTGGCTGGAACCTACGGGCACAGGTTGGATCTCGACCAGCATCTATTACTGGGCGGAGACAGCGGTTTGCGGGGCTACCCGTTGCGCTATCAAGCTGGCGATAAAAAGGCGCTGATCACTGTTGAGCAGCGTTTCTTTACAGAATGGTATCCGTTTCGGCTTTTCCACGTTGGCGGTGCTGTCTTCTTCGATGCGGGTCGCGCCTGGGGTGAAACACCTCTTCCATCCTCGCAAAACGACTGGTTAAAGGACGTTGGCTTCGGACTACGGCTTGGCCAAACGCGATCCGGTCTCGGACGAATGACTCATATCGATGTGGCGTTTCCGCTCGATGGTGACCAGGACATCGCCGACGTTCAATTTCTGATTTCTACCCGAAAGAGCTTCTAGATGAATCAAACTACTATAGGGTTCCGCAATAAACTTAGCGCGCTTCGTCCGTTACTGACGTTTGCATGGATGCTGATCGCCTTATTGACGGTATCAAGACTACTCCTTGTCGTGTGGCAGTGGGAGCGCGTCAGCGAGGTCGGCATGTTAGTGCCCGTCTTTATTCAGGGACTTCGTTTTGACCTCGTCTTACTCGGCATTGTGTGCGTCGTCCCTGTGTTGCTGTTCCCGCTTCTCGCGTCGACGCGACATTCGTTTCCCGCGTGGCAGACGTTTCTCCGTGTATACCTGCCAGTGATGTTGCTGCTCGCGATGTTCATGGAGTTGGCGACGCCATCGTTCGTCCAGCAGTTCGATTCGCGGCCCAATGCCCTTTTCTTTGAATACCTGAATCATCCCAGGGAAGTAACCGCGACCTTGTGGGCAGCGTACAAAATACCGTTGGTGATTGCGGTCGTACTGATGATCAGCGCAGGCGTCGTTCTCGCGCGCCGATACCGACGTGTGACGGCGAACATGTCTCCGACAGGATTATTGGGCGCCGCATTGGTATTGCCTGTTCTTCTTGTCGTTTGCCTCGGCCTCGTACGCTCGACGACTGACCATCGAGCCGTAAATCCCAGTACCGTAGCCACATCGAAAGATCCGCTCGTTAATGATCTTGCTTTGAGTTCGGCCTATACGGCGCTTTATGCGTTATACGAGAAGCGTCATGAGTCGACCGGGGGCTTCCGATACGGACAGATATCCGATGAAGATGCGGTCGCCGCGGTGCGCAAAGCGATGCTTTTGCCTGCACAGGAATTTCGTTCTGACGAGTTCCCGACGATGCACTATCAGTGGATGCATGAGCCTGCCGCGAAGCCAAAAAATCTTGTCATCATCGTGGAGGAAAGTCTGGGGGCGGAGTTTGTAGGATCACTCGGTGGCCTCGACCTGACGCCCAATATTGACGCGCTGGCGAGTGACGGAATCTGGCTGGAAAACCTGTATGCAACGGGCACACGCTCAGTGCGTGGTTTAGAGGCGATAGTGAGCGGCTTTACGCCAACCTCGGCACGCAGTGTCGTGAAACTGCCGAAGTCGCAGCGAAACTTTTTCACGTTGGCCGGGCTGCTGGCACAGCAGGGGTACGACACATCGTTTATCTACGGTGGCGAATCGCAGTTCGACAATATGCGTCGCTTCTTTGTTAATAACGGCTTCGAGCACATCATCGATAAGAAAGACTTCGAAGACCCGGCATTCACCGGGTCGTGGGGCGTCTCTGACGAAGATCTGTTTTCGAGAGCGCATCAGGAGTTCAGCGGCCCTCACGACAAGCCATTTTTCAGCCTGGTTTTTACGTCCTCCAATCATTCTCCGTTTCAGTTTCCTGATGGCCGAATCGATCTCTTCGATGAGGACAAAAACACAGTCAATAATGCGGTCAAATACGCGGACTTCGCGTTGGGCGAATTCTTCGATGCCGCAAAGCAGTCGGACTATTGGGATAACACAGTGTTTCTGGTTGTCTCTGATCACAACTCACGAGTGTATGGCAGCGACCTCGTACCCGTAGAACGCTTTCATATTCCCGGCCTGATACTCGGTGGTTCTGTCTCAAGCGCGACCTACGAACCCGTTGCGAGCCAGATTGACCTCGCGCCGACACTGCTGTCACTCATTGGTGTTGCAGCAACGCATCCGATGATCGGCCATGATTTGACTCGTCCGGAAGCGCAAATGAGCGCCGGCAGGGCTATCATGCAGTTCAATGGCACCCAGGCCTATATGGCCGGTGATCGCGTAGCAATCTTGCAGAAGGACCTTCCAGTGCTGCAATTTGAGTACAAAGACGGGCAAATGTCCGAGCTGGAAGCCTACGATCCGGATCTCGAGAAAACAGCGCTCGCGCATGCCGCCTGGTCATCGCTGGCCTATGAAAAGTCCTTGTATCGATTGTCGCCGCGCAGTGAAGCATCTGCGTCTTTTTCTGTAGCCGCCTCACGAACTGACTGAGGTGATCTTATGAGCAGGAAACAGTGAGCAAGGAGTCGCCAAGAATTATTGAAGACAGATCACTCGCGAGCCGAGTGGCCGCTGGTGATCGCGCGGCATTCGACGAATTTTTTCGCGAATTTTTTCCGCGCGTTTTTCGTTTTGCCTTACTGCGCGTGAATAACGATCCCGATCTTGCCGAGGAACTCGTGCAGAGAACGATGTGTATCGTCGTGCGAAAAATGGGCACCTATCGCGGCGAGGCGCAGCTGTTCTCGTGGCTCTGTCAAATCTGTCGAAACGAGATGCATGCTGTGTTCAAGAAGCGACGCATTGAGGCCGGCGACCAGCTACCGATCGACGATCATCCGGACGTGCAGGCAGCACTCGAGTCTTTGTTCGCAAATGACTTCCAACCGGAGACGGCGCAGCGTCGCGACGAGATAGCACATTTCGTGAGAACAACACTCCAGTACTTGCCAGCGAAATATGCGACGGCTCTGGAGATGA
>RCNB010002237.1_pt1 | contig 11967 bp, 5 predicted proteins | sample 2041321 | NCBI WGS metagenome assembly RCNB01 (sample SAMN09708232, study PRJNA481090) | Marine sediment metagenome, whole genome shotgun sequencing project. | reverse complement strand
TTAAAAGAGTACTTTTATACTTTGCGGTAATTATTATTTTGATATCAGTACTGGTACCTTTTATTTGGATGCTTTCTGGTTCATTTAAAACAAGGCTAGAGATTCAGGCTTCAGATAGTAAAATATCGGGAAAGGAACCTAGTTGGATACCTCGTAAGTTTACTCTGGATAATTATAGGACTGTAAATAAAGAAGTTAAAATATTAGATTATTTTAAAAACAGCATAATAATAGGTCTTGGGACTATGTTTTTTTCTGTTATTATTGCCCTTTTAGCTGCTTACTCTATCTCTCGTTTTTCTTTTTTAGGGAGAACTACCTATAGTGTAGCAGTATTATGCACCCAGATGTTTCCCGGAATTCTTTTTCTTATTCCTTATTTTGTAATGTTTATCTGGATAAGGAGAACTATAGGTCTTCCGATGAGAAATACCTATTGGGGAATGATCTTTACCTACACTTCTTTTGCCCTTCCTTTCTCTATCTGGATGCTGAGAGGTTATTTTAATACTATTCCCAGAGAAATAGATGAACAAGCTCAGATTGACGGATGTACCAAAGTAGGGGCTCTTTTTAGAGTTATCATTCCTTTAGCTAAGCCGGGAATTGCTGCAGTCGGTATATATGGGTTTATTATGGCCTGGAATGAAGTTTTATTTGCCTCTGTGCTTACCGGAAGCGAAACAACAACAGTGGCTATTGGTATACTGAGATATATTACTGCTCAAGAGGCCCGTTGGGGTGGGATGATGGCTGCCTGTCTATTAGTGAGTCTTCCTGTTCTGATATTTTTCACATTTCTGCAGAGGCAAATTGTTAGTGGCTTAGTGGCTGGAGCGACAAAGGGATGAAAAAAATTTTCGAGAAGGAAAAATTAATGAATCCATATGGATATTTTGATGATGTGAAAAAAGAGTATATTATCACCCGTCCGGATACACCCCTACCCTGGATAAACTATTTAGGATTCAATAAATACTTTGGGATTATTTCCAATACAGCCGGAGGTTACAGCTTCTACTTAGATGCTCGACTGCGTCGTCTAACTCGCTATCGTTATAATAATGTTCCCCTGGATGTAGGTGGTCGCTATTTATACATTAAAGATGGCAATACCATCTGGAATCCCGGTTGGAAACCAACTTGCACATCATTAGACAGTTACTCCTGCCGACATGGATTAGGATATTCGGTGATTATGGGACGTAAAAATAATGTGGAAGTAGAGATCACTTACTTTGTTCCTCTTAGGGAGAATATGGAAATATGGAAAGTAAAAATAATAAATCATGGAGAGCAGGAAAAAAGGCTAACCCTTTTTTCCTTAGTTGAATTTTGCCTTTGGGATGCTATGGACGACATGACTAATTTCCAACGAAATTTCAATGTAGGCGAAGTAGAAGTAGAAAATGATACTATCTTTCACAAAACTGAATATCGAGAAAGACGAAATCATTTTGCCTATTTTTTCTGTAACCAAAAAATAGAGGGATTTGATACTAGCCGCGATGCATTTATCGGGGTTCATCATGGATTTGAAAATCCTCAAGTGGTAAATAAGGGAAGATGCACTAATTCTCTAGCAGTTGGTTGGGCTCCTGTTGGTGTTCATCAGCTCAATGTCACCCTCCAGCCAGGACAAGATAGAACACTCCATTTTATATTAGGATATATGGAAAACAAAGAAGATGAAAAGTTTTCAGCCCCCAATATTATAAATAAAAAATCATTATGGAATAAATTGGAGCTTTATAACACTTCCCAAGCTGTGGATGAGGCATTTAATGAGTTGAAAGTCTATTGTAGTAGATTGCTTGACGGATATCAGGTGAAAATAGACAATGAACATGTAGAACGTATGGTCAATATTTGGAATCAGTATCAGTGCATCGTCACTTTTAATCTGTCTCGTGCTGCTTCTTTATTTGAATCTGGTGTTGGGCGTGGGATGGGCTTTCGGGATTCCAATCAAGATTTGCTTGGTTTTATGCATATATTTCCGGAAAGAGCAAGAGAGAGAATTCTAGAACTTGCTGCTATTCAGCTCTCTAGTGGAGATTGTTATCATCAGTATCAACCGTTAACCAAGGAGGGAAACGAAAATATAGGTAAAGGATTTAACGATGATCCATTATGGTTTATTGCTTCTACCTGTGCTTATATAAAGGAAACTGGAGATTTTTCAATTCTTGATGAGGCAATTAGATATTCAGATATACCTGGTAACAAAGCTACTATTCTCGATCATCTTACCCTTTCTATTAATTATACCCTAAAAAATTTAGGACCGCACAATCTTCCTCTTATTGGTCATGCCGACTGGAATGATTGTCTTAACCTCAATTGTTTTTCCAAAGTGCCCGGAGAATCTTTTCAGTCAGCCGGAGATATAAACGGAGGGGCAGCAGAATCTGTAATGATTGCCGGTTTATTTCTCTATGTTTGTCGTGAATTCATAAAGCTTTGTCAACAGATTGGTGCTGAAGAAAAAATGAATGAACTCAATCAAGGATACGAACTTATCCAGAAAGCGGTTGAAGAACATGGATGGGATGGAGAATGGTTTTTACGAGCCTACGACTATTATGGGAATAAAGTAGGGTCTAAGGAATGTGAAGAAGGAAAGATATTTATTGAATCTCAGGGTTGGTGTATTATGGGTGGTGTTGGCTTAAAAGATGGTAGAGCTCAGATGTCTTTAGATAGCGTGGAAAAATATTTATCAACTCCACATGGAATTATGTCACTTCAACCTGCATATACTCACTATTATTTAAATTTAGGGGAAATTTCTTCTTATCCTCCAGGGTATAAAGAAAATGCCGGGATATTTTGCCATAATAATCCCTGGATTTCTATCGCAGAGACAATAATGGGAAATGGTGATAAAGCTTTTAATTATTACTTAAAAATTTGTCCAAGTACTAAGGATAATTTTATAGAAAAGTATCGGTGCGAACCATATGCTTATGCTCAGATGATTGCTGGTAGAGATGCACCAACCTATGGTGAAGCTAAAAACTCCTGGCTTACCGGTACAGCAGCTTGGAGTTTCGTTGCCATTACCCAGGCTATTTTAGGAATTAAACCCGATTATCAGGGTTTGTTGATTGACCCTTGTATTCCCAAAAGTTGGAAGGAATATATGGTTATTCGGCTCTTCCGTGGAGTAAAGTATCATATTACCGTAAAAAATCCTGATGGTGTCTCTAGAGGAATTAAACACTTTTTAGTCAACGGAAAATCAATAAAAGGGAATATGGTTCCTTATAATAAGAAGGACACAGAAGTAGAAGTAACTGTAACCCTGGGTAATTATAATTAATAATTATATAAAGAAAGGATATTTATTTATGGCTTTGACTTCGCCTAAAATATATTCTCTTAACGGAATATGGCAATTTTGTTTAAACAAACAAGAAAAATATAATGATATTCAGGTTCCTTCTAATTGGTATTTACAAGGATTAAATCACAGTGGCAAGGTATATTATCAAAAGAAATTCGAGATATTTCTCCAGAAAGATAAAGACTATTATCTAGTCTTCAAAGGAGTGGATTACTTTTGTCAGGTGAAACTGAATGGAAAGTTAATTGGAAAACATGAAGGGTACTTCCAGGAATTTTCTTTCCTGATAACTGATATGCTAAAAGATACTGAGAATCTTCTGGAAGTTGAGGTAGATTCGCCTAAAGAACCTGTTGATATTTGGCCTAATAAGAAATATCTAATAAAAGGGATATTCAACCATCATGACACTCGTCCTGGTAGCTGGGACCCTGAATATGGACAGGATAAAAATACCGGAGGCATATGGAATGATATATTCATTGAAGAAAAACACAAAATACATTTGGGTAAAAATATTAAAATATCTTCTTTGTTGTTAAAAGATGGTCGTGCACGATTAGACATGGATATGATTTTGAAGAATCATGATTTGCCTCAAGAAATAGAAATTATATTGGAAATTTCGGGAGTGGGATTTAAGGAAAAATACAAAATTGACAAAAATATTTTTTTATCTACAGACAAGAATAATATCCATTTGGTAAAAACGATAGATAATCCTAAATTATGGACTACCTGGGATAGAGGAATGCCGTATTTATATAATTTGAAATGTATTCTTTTGGATGTAAAAAGAAACATTTTAGATGAAAATTCAGTGCAATTTGGCATAAGAGAGATAAAGATAGACAATAAATGGAATTGGTACTTAAATAATGAACGATTCTTTCCCCGCGGGACAAATTTTATTCCTACTCAATGGTTAAGTGAGTATGATAATAAAATGATAAAAAAAGATATAGGATTATTAAAAGAAGCCAATGTTAATGCGGTAAGAGTCCATGCTCATGTTAATCGTCAGGAGTTTTATGATGCTTGCGATAAGGCGGGAATATTGGTGTGGCAGGATTTCGCTCTTCAATGGAGCTATGAAGAGAGTGATGAATTTGTCCAAAATGCGGTTAGTCAGATTGGGGATATGATAGAACAATTTTTTAATCATCCCAGTATATCTGTGTGGTGCTGCCATAATGAACCGAGTACTAATAGGAATACGCTTGACCCATTGTTATACTTAACTGCAAAGGCCAAAGATTCCACCAGATATATCGACATAGCTTCTGATTTTGTCTATCATCCCTATCCGGGTTGGTATCTAACTCATTATTATGAATTTCGTTCTCTTCCCGGAGCTCCCTTCATTAATGAATTTGGGGCACAGGCACTTCCCAACATAGAGACAATGCGTAAAATGATGAATAAAGATGAACTCTGGCCGCCTAAATGGTCAGTATGGGCCTATCATGATTTTCAATACGATACTACCTTCAATGTGGCCAAGGTGGATATAGGTGATTCCATCGAAGAATTTATAAAAAACAGCCAGGACTATCAATCAAAGTTGTTAAAATATGCCATAGAAAATTATCGCAAGAATAAATATTCTAAAATAACTGGAATATTTCAATTTATGTTCGTGGATAATTGGAATGCGATAACTTGGAGTTTGGTGGATTATCTTCGCAGACCAAAGAAGGGGTATTTTACGTTAAAAACAGCCTTCCAGCCGGTGTTAATTGGGATGGATACAGAAGATAGGGGAAGGATAAGTCTGGATGCATTGAGAACTATGGGAATTTCCGGTATTTGGATAGTGAATGATACACTGAATAAGTATGAAAATACCTATGCTGAAATTAACTTACTTAAAGATAAAGAGATAGCAATAGAAAGCAAAATAGAGATAGGTTGTATACCTGCCGATTGTGTCAAACATTTTTCTAGTCCTCCTATGTCGGAAGGACTAATCAGATTAAATCTAAAAGAAAAGGGGATTTATCATATTGAAATGAAATTGAAAAATAAAAAAGGTAATATCATCTCCAGAAATTCATATATGATGGAGGTAGTATAATCTTAATGACTATACTTCTCCCCGTATCAGTTATTAAGCCTTATGGGTGAAATGATTTGGTTGGTCAATCCTCATGATATTTATTTCACCATTCTTACGGATATTAACCACCATTTTTGCATCTTTTATCAATTTAATTAGAATAGGGCAAAAAAAATAACAACAATGTATAACAGTGCATATGTGGTCCAATTCGCTCCGGGCTTTGTCACATTTGACCCTAATAATCAAAAAAATTGAACTAAAAGAAGGAGTAACTAAAATAGATGTTGACTTGCCGGAAAATCATCAATTTGCCAACTCAATCAAGGAAGAGATAATGGAAAAGGTTGTACCTTTACATGATATTAAAAAAGTATTGATGACCTTTAGTGGATGAATTTTTGATATGAGGTTTGTGACTGGAAAATATTTATTTAAAACTCAAATTGTAAACCCATTTTAATTTCAGAATTGTTCTCTTCCAGAGCAAAGGTGTTTATCTCGGCAGTAAAGGACAGATCCGGTTTAAATTGATAATCAATACTAAAACTCCTTTCGCTGAACCCATCAAGAGAAGTAGAATAGGTAAGAAAAAGGTCTTCGGTAATATTTTTACCTACTTCTATTCCGAATGTTTTAAAATTTAAATCATAAAAGGGAGTTGTCTCACTATTTTCTTTAAATATCGTTTCTATTCGGAAAACGTCTAATCCAAGATAATCAGCTATTTGATTTTCAGCTCTTCTGAGGAAATTAATACTTAGGCCTTGAAAGATTAAATTAAAAATTTCTTCCCTTAATAATTCATCAAGCTTTCCTTCTGATAGACCGATAATATTTTTATTCAAGGTCAATAAAGAAATAATTTCTGGTTCAGATAAAGCAGGTTTGGAAGTGAGTGATACCTTGGGAGCAGAAAGATTTCCGGAAATTTTTAAAAAGACAGTGACCTGATTTACCTTAGTATTGGCTTGAATATCCAGAAGAGCATCAGGACCGGTAAATTCATTCAACAATAATTTGCCTTCAGAAAATTGAAATTTATGTTCTAAAAAAACAAAATATCCTTTTCCGGCCGATAATTGTCCCGTAAAAGTGGGTTGAGATAAATCCCCCTGAATTTTTAATTCTCCATCTAATTTTAAATCTATGTCAGGAGCTGTAAACTGAAAATTATTCAATATTTTAGCGGAAAGATCTACTTTGCCTTTTAAAGATGTTAAAGAATCTTTTTTTTCGGGGATAAATTGATAACCCGGCTTCCAATTTAATTTTCCTTCAGAAAAAATGAATTCTCCTTTTATTTGAGGAAAATCAATAGATCCATTAATTTCAGCCATGAAAGTCGTTTGAGCGGTTAAAATATCCCCATAGATTAATTCCCCACCTTCGTTCCATATCTTAATTCTAAGATTATCAGGTTGAAAATTAACTAATTTAAAATCTCCGGAAATATAAATTAAATTATTTTCCAACATGAGAGTCATTTGGGAAATTTTGACCAAATTATTAACAATTTCGATTTTCGTTTCTATTTTATCTAATTTAATCGGGACAGAGGTTAATTCTAAGCTTCCCTGATTAAGAGTAAGCTGGCCGTCAAAAATGGGTTGGCCGACAGTACCGGACAACTTTAAAATCAGATTAGTAATTCCTTGTATTTGTTTAATATCACTATTCCAGAATGTTTGTATGAAACTTAAATCAGTATTTTCCAAAATGATTTTAAAGTTCAATGGTAATTGATTAAAACCTTGAGCTTGTTGTTTACTACCTTCAGAAACAATAAAAGGAAAAGGTATTTTACCTTGAGCTTTAATTTGAAAATCATTTTGGTCTATGATAGTTAAGTCCTGCATTTCCAGATTGCCCTCTTTCCATTTAATCTTGCTTTGAAGATCCTTAAATTTATAATTACGGAAGTAACCGTCTTCTATTTGAAGGGAAATATCTATACTGGGACGCTTAAGGGAGCCTTGATAAGTCCCGACAAAATTAAGATTGCCTTTTATTTCTTCTTCGAATTCGATAAGTTGAGCCAGGTTATTTAAATCGAATTCGGTTGCTTGAAATTCTATATCTAATAAATTTTCAGCAAGGTTTAGCCATCCCTTAGCTGTAAATTCTCCTTCTTTCTGCCTTAGTAATAATTCTCTGAAAGTAATTTCAGATTCTTTTTTTTCTAAAATTAGTTTTAAGTCATGTTGAAAATCAATCTCATCCCGAAGGGTGGAGAAGCGAGAGTCTAAAAGAAATTGTTGAGAAATTAAACTTCCTAATATTTTTAGTTTTCCTTCTATTTTTGTGGGAATAATATTTTGTATTCCAAGATCTTTAAAATCGATAAATTCTATCAGATTATTTAAATTATCATGAATAAACTCTATATCCATAGAAAAAGGGAAATCTTTTTTCAAAATAATTTTTCCCTGAGTGTTTATTTCCATTTCTGCCTGTTTAAAATTTAATTCTTTAATAGTAAGATGGTAATTATTTTTTATCCATCCTAGAAAATCGCCCTGGTCTGCAAGGGAAATATTTTCGGGAGAAATTTTTTCCGGTGCTAAACCAAAAATAAAACTTCCTTTACCCAGGTAATAATTTCTGATAGAAATTTCCTCCAAATCTAATTGGCAATCCAGAGCTATAGATGGCCAATTACCTTGAATATTTGTAATGCCATGAGTCCATCCGGACAAAGACTCTTCAAAAGCAAATAATTCGGTTAGATAATTCATATTTAATCTCGTTAAAGTAAGTTCTATGTTAACCTGTTTTTGACTGTTTTTTTGAAGGTCAATCTGTCCGGAGGCAGATAGATTGATATTGTCATTATTTAGAGAAATTTTTTTAAGTTGTAATATGGGTTGCTGATAAGATATTTCTCCTACAAAATCATCTACAGCTAAATTTTCCAAATTCATATTCTTTATTTCTAACCTACTTTCTATTTGAGGTTGAGAAATTGTACCCTGAATTTTTCCAGAAATATTACAAATTCCTTTTAACTCATTAAGCTTAAATAAAAAGGAGAGGTCTTCCAAGGAAATATAATCGCTATTGAATTGAAAATCCAACTGATTTTTTGAATCCAATTTTCCATATATATTAAATTGATTATGAAGATAAGATAAAGCAAATTTGTTTAGTTCGAACGAAGAAGAATTGATAATTTTCATTTCTAATTGAGCAGTAATGGGTTCCTTCAATTCATTTTTTAAAAAATTCACTTCTTGCGCGGTTAGTTGACTGGTCAAGTTTATAGGTGAATTCTCAAGAAGAGTTCCCTCTAATAAAAAATTTCCAGATACACTACCCGAAAACGATTCTAAAAATGACAATTCCTTTAAAGCAGGATTTTTTAAATCAAGTCCTTTGATCTCTGTAAGTAATTTATAAACAGGAGATGGTTTTTCCCAATCGATTATTCCCTTCATTGTTAGTTTAGCATCTTCCCATTGGGTCTCCAGAGATTCTATAATAAGTTGTTCTTCCTTAAAAGAAAATAGAAGATTTATATTTTTAAATTGCCAATCGTCCAGATTAAGCAGCGAAGAGTCAATGTCACCTTTTACCTGAAAGTCATTAAAATTACCTTTTAGATTGACCTTCAGATTGATACCCCCTTCTAATAAAAGATTGGCTTCTGGAATATATTCTTCCAACTCTTTCCTCAAAACAATCAAAGAAAAATCATTTGCTTTTAAATCAAGATCAACATTCGCTATTTCTTGAAAAGAAACTTTCCCATCAAGATGAAAAGGTTGGTCATACAAGAACCCTTGAAGGGTACTGATTTGAATCTCTGATTCCTTGAATTGAATTAGGCCATCAACATTTTCAAGGAATAATCCATTTAGAGGTTCGGGCTTCAAATTAACTCCGAGAAATGATATTTCGCCTTGCCAAAATATTTTTGAAGGTTCTATGTCTGAACTGGAGTTTAAGTCTAATTTTAAATCAAAACGACCTTCTTCCATGTTTAATACATCAAAGCCATCAATATAATGTTGAAAATGCATAATATCAACATTTTTAAGCTGGCAATTTAGGGAATAGAGAGGTTTATTAATAAATGCATATCCCTGCATGGCAATTGGTGAGTTATCTTCTTCTATAGAACCATTAAATTTAAATTCAATTTTAGGTAATTTATTTAAGTTAAAAACACCATTTAAGTTTTTTATTCTCGTGGAAAATCTTTCGACCTGATGGACAAAATCATCTTGAAACAGGATATGACTATCTTTAAAATATACCTTATCAAAAGTAATATTACTGCTAATCATTTCCGGTTGAAGATTGATATTTTTTGCAATATTGATATTTCCATAGATATCTCTTTGTAAATATAAATTAGCTTTTTGCAAGGTAAGCTGGCTAATTTCCAGTTGCCAGTTTTTAAAATGTGGAAAAGGCAATGTGACCTGGAAATTTATTTCCACCCTCTCTGCTTCCAATAAGGAAATATTTTCTCCAGCTTCAGTCTCTTCTAAAATAATTAAATTAGAAAAAACTAATGAATTGAAAGAAACTGATTGAATTTTTTCGATAGTTACAGTTTTGCCCAGATTATTTTCTAACTGTTTTACAATGATGGGTTTCAAATAGTCTCTGAATGGTTGGCTATTTACAATAAAAAGATAGCTTAAGCCAAAAATTATAACAAATACCATAACCACTAAAAAGAATAAAAAGAATTTTCTTTTAACCAAAGTAATCAAATGATTTTACCTCGTTAACTGAAAAGCTCGAATAATGGGTTGATAAATATTAAATTAACGAATAATAAAAAAACCCTAATTGCAGGTGAAATTAGAGTGTTAGATGATGTTTTTTTCTCCAAAACCTTTATTTTATTTCTTCACTTATTTTTTATTTTCTTTGGTAAGAAATAAGGTTTGGGTAGGATATGCAAATTCAATTTCCTGTTTTTCCAAAGCTTCTTTAAGCTGAAAATTAATTTCTTGCTGGATGTCCATATATTTTTTATAATCATTACTGCCAATATAATACACAACTTCAAAGTTTAAGCTGAAATCACCGTAGGAAGCAAAATGAACACGGTCAAAGACTGTTTCCGGTATTTTTTTGATAATCTCTTCAACGATTTGAGGTATTTCCTTTAATTGTTTTACGCTGGTTTGATAAGTAATCCCAAATTGAAATACAACGCGACGCCGATTCATTCGCTTATAGTTTTTTATTCTGGAACTGGTCAAGTCCTGATTGGAAAAAACTAATTGTTCTCCACTTAAGCTATTTAAGCGGGTAGTTTTAAGACCAATATGTTCTACAGTACCTTTAAAATCATCAATAATGATAAAATCACCGATTTCAAAAGGACGGTCGAAGAAAATGATAAAATAACTAAATAAATCTCCCAAAAAGCTTTGTGCAGCAAGCGCAATAGCAATACCACCAATGCCTAAACCAGCAACCAGTGCTGAGATTTTAATTCCTAAATTATCCAAGACAATAATAAGGACAATGCTCCAGACGATAAATCTTATAATCGTAATGATGCCTGTCAATGCTTGTTTTTTAGATTTATCTTTTTCCTTTTTTACCCAGTAAGTTTCAAGCCCATAAATAGTGATGGATAATAAAAATCGCACGCCAAAAATAATTAGAAGAATGGAAACAAAAATATTGAAAAATTTCTCAATTTGCGCATCCACAGTAAGGCGTTTAATGCTAATATAAAAAGTACCAAAATATATTAAATTTAGGAAAGGCTTTATTTTTTCTTCGAAGGCTTTCACAAATTTATCATCTATTGTGGTAGTGGTTTTTTTTGCCCAAGTTTTGAGTAACTTTATTAGAATGCCTTTTATAATTCGAATAGATATGACCAGTAGAATGAAAATTGCGATACTAATTATATAATCGATAATTCTATTTTGGAAGTAAGTTTGTTGGAGAAAGTCATTAATCATTTTTTATTCTCCTTTAATCAAAGGTTATTAGAAAATAGAGACACATCCCATTTTCTTCTGAATGTAATAGTGTTACAGTTCTACTGACAATATAATACTAAAGATATAGTAAGAAGTAAAGAAGTGATACAGCACCCAGATATCCCAGACAATATAGTGAAATTAGAAATATATTACGAATTACCAGGTGGATTGAAAGACGTAATTAATAATTTATTAATTTTAATAATCTGTATAAAGAAAGAGATTTTCTTGAAATAGAAAATATACTACATAACTGGTAGGAAAATCCCGTTCATCAGAAAGGAAGATAGTTATTTTAATTAGAGCGAATTGTGGAACTGCGAGAATAAGTGTCAGAACAACCTTCCCCTTGACACTATTAAAAGAATTCAAAAAATTGTATTTTTCTTTTTTTTAAGCTACAATATTTCTAAAATAAACTAAATACTGAAATATAATCACTAAAAAAAGGAGAGCACTTAGAATAATGCCAATAAAGTTAATTTTAATTCGTCATGGAGAAAGTGATGGTAATGCCCAAAGGAAATTTTCTGGTTTTCAGGATGTAGATTTAACTGAAAAAGGAATATGGCAAGCGAAGAGATTGGCACGACGTT
>RCNB010002236.1_pt1 | contig 11971 bp, 10 predicted proteins | sample 2041321 | NCBI WGS metagenome assembly RCNB01 (sample SAMN09708232, study PRJNA481090) | Marine sediment metagenome, whole genome shotgun sequencing project. | reverse complement strand
ACCTGGCTTTAATGCCATACGTTGGTGATTTATTAAAATAAAAGAAAAGAATCATGGAGCTTATATTAAAAGAAGACGTACAAAACCTAGGTTTTAAAGACGACGTGGTAAGTGTGAAGAACGGATATGGTAGAAACTACCTTATTCCTAACGGGTTGGCGGCTATGGCTACCTCCTCAGCTAAAAAAGTATTGGCAGAGAACCTAAAGCAAAGAGCACACAAAGAGAAAAAAGTAGTTGATGCAGCTAGTAAAGTAGCCGATGCCCTTAAAGGATTGGAATTAAAGATCGGCGCTAAAACAGGTGCTGGAGATAAACTTTTTGGATCTGTAACCGTTTCTGATTTGGCAGATGCCATTTCAAAGCAAGGGCACGATATTGACAAGAAGTTCATAAATATATTAGGTGGTTCTGTTAAAAGAACCGGTCCTTACAATGCACAAATTAGACTGCATAGAGAGGTGGTTTTAGACTTCCCTTTTGAAGTAGTCGCTGAGAAGAAGTAATTTTCAATATTTTGAACATATAAGCCTTTCAGTTTTCTGGAGGGCTTATTTTTTTGATATACTTATGAAGTACACCCGACTTACAAAAGAACAATTGGAGGAATTACAGCCAGAATTCATAAATTTTTTGGCAACACAATCTATTACAGGGAAGGAGTGGGCTAAAATCAAACAGGATACACCAGAAGTTGCCGAGGATGAATTGGATGTCTTCAGCGATCTTATTTGGGAAGGTGTGCTGAACAAGGTTGCCTATTTGGAGAATATCTCTGACCAGCAAATGCATCTGTTCCAATTGGCCGACAAGGAAATGAAGCTTATCGCTGTAAAGGTCATGAACCCAGAAATCGATCTAACCACGGAAATAGGGTTTAATTGGTTCAAGAAAAACTGGCAGTCAGACTTTGTCGAATACATGACAGCTTCTAAAGCTTATACGGAGGAAAAGAATCTAGATAAGTTTCAATTGATTAAGCAAGGTGCGGTAATTACTAAAGGGGAATTGTACCAGTGGTTCCAGTCTATGATGGAAGTTCCTAAGGCTCCATAGCTTTGAATAGATACCTTTTTTACTCTTTTAGCAACTAATTGTACTTGTTATCATACTACCTGCATGTTCTAATTGGGTAAACAGTGAGCTATAAACAAAACCACTCCTCTTTTGGTAGGCACTAAGTGGAAAACTATCTTTGCTAATATCATCTAGAAAAACCGCTTCATCGGTAGTTGAGTTTAGTCGAAACTTCTTTGAGGTGATAAAACATATATATGGCACAGAAACCATCGATACCCAAAGGAACACGTGATTTTACTCCACAAGAAATAAGTAAGCGTAACTATATTTTTGACGTCGTAAAAAAGCATTTCCAAACCTTTGGTTATCTACCTATAGAAACGCCTTCGTTTGAAAACTCTGATACCTTGTTAGGTAAATATGGGGAAGAAGGGGATCGGCTTATTTTTAAAATATTGAATTCAGGCGATTTCATTAGTAAGGTGGATGATGTTACCTATAGTTCAAAAAATTCAGGTTCTTTAGCTCCTAAAATTTCTGAAAAAGCCTTGCGCTACGATTTAACAGTACCCTTTGCGCGATATGTTGTTATGCACCAAAATGAAATCGATTTTCCTTTTAAACGTTATCAGATTCAGCCTGTATGGCGCGCAGATCGACCACAAAAAGGAAGATTTAGGGAATTTTTTCAGTGTGACGCGGATGTGGTTGGTTCCGATAGCCTCCTGCAAGAAGTAGAGTTGGTACTATTGTATGATGCTGTTTTTACAGATTTAAAATTAACTGGAGCTACCATAAAATTGAATAACCGCAAGATTTTAGCTGGAATTGCAGAAGTCATTGGTGCCAAACACTTGTTGGTAGATTTTACCGTGGCACTGGATAAGCTGGATAAGATAGGCGAGGAAGGCGTAAAAAAGGAAATGCGAGAAAAGGGTGTTTCCGATACTGCCATTGAAAAGGCCGCCCCCCTTTTTTCCCTAAGTGGTAGCAATTCACAACAAATGGAACAGTTGGAAGCATTGCTCCAAAACTCTGAAGAGGGTACCAAAGGGGTGGCTGAACTGCGCTACATTATAGAAAGTATTTCCGAATTAGAATTACAATCGGCACGTTTGACTATAGATGTTACCTTAGCAAGAGGTCTAAATTACTATACAGGAGCCATTTTTGAAGTCAGTGCTCCAGATGGTGTTTCTATGGGCTCTATTGGAGGTGGCGGACGCTATGATGACCTTACCGGTATTTTTGGATTAAAAGATGTAAGTGGCGTGGGTATATCATTTGGTTTAGACCGCATTTATTTGGTGATGGAAGAGCTTGACCTTTTTCCCAAATCCTTGGAAAAGTCCTTGGATGTGCTCTTTTTGAATTTTGGGGAACAGGAGGCACTTGCTTCTTTAAAATTGGTCACCCAAATAAGAAAAGCGGGAATAAAGAGCGATGTTTATCCTTCCAATGCTAAAATACAGAAGCAGTTTAAATACGCGAATAATAGAAATGTACCTTATGTAGTGCTTTTAGGCGACCAAGAATTAAAAGACAGTTCTTTTGTGGTCAAGGATATGGAGAGTGGTGAACAGAAAACGTATGATATTGGCGCTATGGGGGATTTTATTGCAAGTTTATAGTCTTTCTTTTATCGCTTTGATGACATCTTGGTAATAGGAAAACTCATGAGGCACATACTTTTGTGCCGTTTTATTCCCTTGTATTTCCTTTTCAAAATCCAGTATTGGCATAAGCGTTAGTGCCTTCACTTCGCTTTCTTGTTTTTTGAGTCGATGTAATGGCACGGAAAGCTCACAAAGGAAGGTGTGCTGAAATTCACAGTCTACCAAGTGCTCATGGTGTTTCTGAACCGATTTAAAAACGCCTATTTTTTTAAGTAGCCCTTTTTTACTTGTTAATCCAATTTCTTCTTCTATTTCGCGCATGGCTGAAACCTCCAATTCCTCTCCTGCACCAATATGTCCCGCTACGGACACACCCCAAAGTAGGGGATGGGTTCCTTTGTTTTTACCTCGTTGTTGTAATAGTAATTCTGCCTCCGAAGTATAAAACCAGATGTGTACCGTAGCATGAAAAAGTCCAATACGATGTGCTTTGGACTTCATTGCTGTGGTTCCCGTAGGGTTACCATCCGTATCTAAAATGTCTAGGAGTTCATCCATATTAAAAAAAATGCCCTTTCGAAAAGAAAGAGCATTAATCAATTTGTTTTAATCGAAATAGCTAAAAGTTTCCCCTTCTTTTATGGTTAATAAGGTTTCGTATATCAATCGGATAACATTCTCAACATCATCTTTGTGAACCGTTTCTACAGTGGTGTGCATATAGCGCAACGGTAGGGATATCAATGCCGAGGCCACACCGCCATTACTGTAAGCAAATGCATCTGTATCTGTACCAGTAGCTCTAGAAGCCGCCATGCGTTGAAAAGGAATCTTATTAACTTCTGCAGTTTCTAAAATACGTTCTCTAAGGTTATTTTGAACCGCTGGTGCATATGAAATTACGGGCCCAGCACCCATTTCTGTATGTCCTTGCGTTTTCTTTTCTATCATAGGAGTTGTGGTATCATGACATACATCGGTTATGATGGCAACATTAGGGTTTATAGTTTGAGTAATCATCTCAGCCCCACGTAGTCCTATTTCCTCTTGTACTGAGTTTGTAATGTACAGGCCAAAAGGTAAGGTGATATTATTTTCATGTAGTAATCTTGCAACTTCTGCAATCATAAAACCGCCAGCCCTATTATCTATAGCTCTACATACAAATTTATCTTTGTTAAGTACTTGAAATTCGTCTGGGTATGTAATTACACAACCAACATGAACTCCCATTTTCTCTACTTCCTCTTTGTCTTTGGCTCCTATATCTATAAAAATATTATCTAATTTGGGTGATTCTTCTTTAGGGCCTTTTCTTGTATGAATGGCTGGCCAGCCAAAAACACCTTTTATAATCCCGTTTTTAGTATGAATGTTTACCCATTTAGAAGGTGCAATCTGATGATCGCTACCACCATTACGAATCACATAAAGTAAACCGTTGTCCGTGACATAATTCACATACCAAGATATTTCATCGGAATGCCCCTCTATGACCACTTTATATTTGGCGTCTGGGTTTATTACCCCTACAGCTGTCCCATAAGTGTCCGTGATAAAAGTATCTACATACGGTTTTAAATACTCCATCCATATTTTCTGTCCTTCCCACTCATAACCTGTAGGAGCTGCATTGTTCAGGTATTTTTCAAAAAAATCGAGTGATTTCTTAGTGATGATATCTTTTTTAGCCATGTCTAATTTATTTACCTACAAACTTAACAATATTCGCTTGTTTTTGAATACTATACTTCTCTATTTATCGTTAATTTTGGCAAGACATTTGTAGTAGCTATACCATGATGCAACGATTTATTTTATTAGTTTTATTCACTATAGGAATACTAAAAGCAGAGGCTCAGGTACCTGAGCAGGTATTGGATTCCGTATCTGAAAAACTCATTATTATTTCTGGGGATTCTGTCTTTAGGAGTTCTATTGATTTGCAGGAAGCATTCGTATTTGGAAAATTAAAGTTTACTTCCTATGACGATAAATTACGCTATTATATTCTGAGAAGAAAAACGCATAAAGTATACCCTTATGCTAAATTAGCCGCAGAACGTTTGGTGGAATTAAACGACAGCCTTAAAGCAATTAAAAAATCAAGGAAACGTAAAAAGTACACTAAAAAAGTACAGAAGTATATCGAAGGTGAGTTTTCTGAAGAGCTTAAAAAATTAACCCGTACAGAGGGGCAGATATTGGTAAAACTCATCTATAGGCAGACAGGAACTACTTCATTTGACTTGGTTAAAGAGCTTAGGAATGGTTGGCGTGCATTTTGGTACAATACTACGGCCAAGATGTTTAAAATTAGTATCAAGGAAGAGTTTCATCCAGATATCATAGAAGAGGACTACCTTATCGAAGACATTCTGCAACGCGCGTTTACTGCTGGAAAATTAGAACGACAAGAAAGCGTATTGGATTATAATTATGCCGACCTATCAAATAAATGGAAAAAGCCGACCAAAACTGCTCCAAGAAACTAATTCTTTTTCTTTTTTCCGAACAAGGACTCCATAATTGTAGAAATCCCCTTAAATCCCATGCCGATAGCAGTAATAGCCAATATGATTCCAACAATGAGCACAGGCCAGTATAAAGGATGTTCCTCGTTTTTAAATGCTTGCCATATGACTATTGGCGCTAAAAACATTAACATGACCGTGTAGGCTAGTCTTTTTACTCCTTTAACTAAAATATCTTTATCAGTTCTCATACTATAATTAAGATTTAGTAAAACTTGATTTTATTCAATGGTAATACTTTCCTTAAATTCTTGTACAACCGCGAAATAACCCAGTGCAAAGTTATCGGAGCGTTCATCATTATCGTTCACTGAGTTATTATTTATTCCTGTTGCGTTTATGATATTTCCCCTAACCGTTCCTGCAGGCGTCTGAAAAGGCCCTTGACTTCCGCCCGACTGGACAATGAGCTGGTCCATATAATTATAAAAGGATTTATCTGCCCCTAGAATACTAATGTCTAAAGTTGTACCCACTTCAATATCATCATAAAAATAAGAGAACTCAAATCGTTGGCCTGGATAAAATGTATCCTCAGAAACAAGATATTCGTTAAAATCAAAATCGAAAATATAAAAATTAGCTTGGTTCGGGGTATCGGTGAAGGAAACGATTATTTCTGTTTCCTCTCCCGAGAATAATACGGCTTCCCCTTGTATAATGCTATCGAACGGAACCGATGGCGCAAATCTCGTTTGTGCTAAAAAAACTTCGTCGTTATAATTTATGGTGAGTGTTAATTCCCCTGATGTAAAAAACGATGTATTCTTAGATGCTTCGTAAATACCCAGGTCTATTTCATTAAAAATAATGAAATTATCATCTAAAGGACCATTTCCTTGGTAAGTAAGATTCTGTATTCGTATTTGGTCTACTTGTACGGCTTTATTTTGCTCAAAAAAGGAGCTGCTTAGCCCAACCTTAATAATCGCAGTCGTTACACTTTCACTAGTATCCAAGCGGATAAGGGCATCAATCGTTAAGCGTGATGGTTCTGTATCCAAATCGACCTCAATAACATCCTCGCATCCGATAAAACTAAACATGATGATAAATAGGTATATATATTTTAGCATCGGCTTAAAATTTAAAGTTATAGGTAACTGCAGGTACAATACCAAAAATAGCTGTTCTCACAGCTTCATTTGAACCGGTATCTTGATTTTTTCTAAAATTTATAGAGGCTGCATTTCTTCTATTGTATAAGTTGTAAATGCTAAAGACCCATTCTCCTTGCATTTTTCTTGTTTTATTTCTAGTAGGCTTTAAGGTGGCAGATACATCTATTCTGTTATAGTCCGGAAGACGTTGTTGGTTTCTGAGGCCATAATAGGGGACCGTTAAGCCTTGAAATTCAAATTGTCCAATAGGATAATTGGTAGGTTGTCCAGTTTGGTAGACAAAATTACTATTAATGCTCCATTTTTCACTCAATTCATAGCTTACAAAAAGCGAAACGTCATGAGGTTTGTCGAATGGCGTATTGTACCATTCGCTAAAGTTGATGCCCGTTTCTGTAGTGCCTAATCCATCACCTGCAAAAGGTTCCCTCCCTGGAGTACGTTGTTCAGATTTGGAAAGGGTATAGGCCAACCAACCTTGCAGTCTACCTTCATTTTTTCGGAATAAAATTTCTAGACCATAAGCTCTTGCTTCTCCGTTTAAAATAACTTGCTCGATAGCATCATTGGCAATTAGGTTTGCCCCATCTATGTAATCTATTCTATTTTGGATGTCCTTATAAAAAATTTCAGTCTCAAAAGAATAGGCTCCATTAGCTATATCCTTAAAATAACCTAAGGCGTACTGATCTAGCAATTGCGGTTTTATAAAAGGTCCGCTAGGTGTCCATACATCTAAAGGAGTGGGAGAGTTGGTATTGGAAAGCAGATGTAGATACTGCGCCAGACGTGTATAGCTTGCTTTTACTGAACTATTGGAATTTAACGTGTAAGACATAGAAAGTCGTGGCTCAAAGTTGTTAAACGTTGCGAGACTACCGCCTCTTCCAGGATTTATAACGGCAATAGGGTCTGCTTCTTGGTAAATAGACAAAATAGGATCAAAACGTACAGGGTTGTCATTCTCATAAACGTTTAGTTCATCCTGTCCCAAACGTATAAAGTTGCTCAACCTGAGTCCGTAACCAAGGCTAAGGTTATCCGTAACCCTATGTTCCACATCAATATATGCTGCAAATTCATTAGCATATTTTTGGGTTAGCTGATCTTCAACAATTCCTGAAGTATCATTGCTAGGCTCAATCTTTCCAGGGTTAAACTGATAGTAAATGTTATTGACACCGTAATTTATTTGTAGCTTATCGTTTAGGTAATGTTTTAAATCATATTTCACGTTGAAATTCTGAATCCCTGAGTTCCAATTGAATCCTACAAAATCCAGCTTAAGTCCGTAATAGTAATCGGAATAGATTAAGGAAAGGTTGGAGAATAATTTATCGGAGAATAAATGGTTCCACCTGAAGTTACCTACCGCATTACCGTAGGTATTCACAAAGCTTTCGCTGATGCCGAATACGTCCCTTCCAAAATAACCCGAGAGAAATACACTATTTTTATCATTGATTTTATAGTTAATTTTCGTGTTCAAATCATAGAAGTAGGCGGTGTTGTCCAAATCGAATAGCGGAAGGAACAAATGTGCATAAGAACCTCGGCCACCGATGAGAAATGCCGCTTTATCCTTTACAATGGGCCCCTCTATTAAAAGTCGACTTGCTACGGCACCGATACCGCCGTTAACTTTTAGTTGTTTACTGTTTCCTTCTTTTTGAAAAATATCCAATACAGAGGATACCCTTCCGCCATAGCGTGCGGGAATACCGCCTTTATATAACTTTATATCTTTTATCGCATCCGGATTGAATACGGAAAAGAACCCGAAGAGATGAGAGGAATTAAAAATGATAGCCTCATCCAAAAGAATTAGGTTTTGGTCAACAGAACCTCCTCTAACGTTAAAACCAGATGCTCCTTCACCAGCATTCGTGACTCCGGGCAATAATAGAATTGACTTAATAATGTCCGCTTCACCGAGAATAACCGGGATTTTTTTAATAGTTTCTACGGACAACGTATTCACGCTCATTTGAGGCTTTCTAATGTCCATTTTTTCTATATTCTGTGTAACAACGACTTCCTCTAGTTGTTCCACAGCCTCCTTGAGCTTAAAATCTATTTTTGTATTTGTATTTAGATTGATGCTACTCACCACTTCTTCAAAGCCTATATAACTTACCAGCAGCTCATACTCGCCTTCTGGAAGTGTTATGGAATAAAAACCATATTCATTGGTCACCACCCCTGTTCCCAAAGTTGGAAAGGCAACGGTTACCCCGATTAAGGTTTCGTTGCTACTTTCTTCTATAATTGTGCCGCTAAGAGTATATTTATGTTGTGAAAAGGAATGTATCGAGAAAAATAAGAATAGTAAGGACGACACGAAAGTGGCCTGCTTCATAAAAACTTTTTTTAAAAATAACCAGAAATAAAATAGCGCTGGAAACCTTAACATTTTTTAGTCAAAAAAAGGCCCTCAAATTTGAAGGCCTTTTTATATTCTTCTAGAAGGTGCTGTTAAATATTGTCTAAAATAGAATTGAACGTCGCGCTTGGGCGCATAGCCTTTGCTGCTAACTCGGCGTTTGGTTTGTAATATCCACCAATATCTTGGGCAGACCCCTGAGCTTTTATCAGTTCGTCTAAAATCTGTTCTTCTTTACCTTGTATTTCGGAAAACACCTTCATGAAAATAGCTTTAAGTTCTAAATCTTCATTTTGTTCGGCCAAAGCTTCTGCCCAGTACATTGCCAAGTAAAAATGGCTTCCTCGGGTATCCAACTCATTTACCTTTCTTGAGGGTGATTTGTTATTCAATAGAAATTTTTCCGTAGCGCTATCTAAGGAATCACCCAAAATTTTAGCTTTTGCATTATCGTTCTTTTCTCCAAAGAACTCTAAGGAAACGCCTAAGGCTAAAAATTCACCTAAAGAATCCCATCGTAAATGTCCTTCCTCTAAAAATTGTTCTACATGTTTAGGTGCCGAGCCTCCAGCTCCTGTTTCAAATAAGCCTCCGCCGTTCATTAGGGGAACAATAGAAAGCATTTTTGCGCTGGTGCCAACTTCTAAGATTGGGAATAAATCCGTTAAATAATCTCGTAATACGTTACCTGAGACAGAAATGGTATCCTTACCCGCCTTCATGCGTTCCAGCGTAAACTGAGTAGCTTCAATAGGGGATAGGATGCGTATATCTAATCCTTCGATGTCATATTCTGGTAGATATATATTTACTTTTTTAATAATTTCTGCATCATGTGCTCTAGTCTTATCTAGCCAAAAAATGGTTGGGTCTTGAGTCGCCTTTGCCCTAGAAACAGCTAGCTTTACCCAATCTTGGATAGGAGCATCCTTTACTTGGCACATACGCCATATATCACCGGTTTCTACAGTATGTTCTACTAGTGTTTCTCCAGTTTTTATATCCTCAACTCTAACTACACCATCTTCCTTTATCTCAAAAGTTTTGTCGTGTGAACCATACTCTTCAGCTTTTTGTGCCATAAGACCAACATTGGGCACCGTACCCATTGTAGTAGGGTCAAATGCACCATGTTTTTTACAAAAATTTATGGTTTCGCTATAAATCCCTGCATAACTGCTGTCTGGTATTACTGCCTTTGTGTCTTGGGCTTTCCCTTCCGCGTTCCACATCTGTCCAGAATTACGAATCATAGCAGGCATAGAAGCATCAATGATGATGTCGCTAGGGACATGTAAGTTTGTGATTCCTTTATCGGAATTCACCATCGCAAGTGCTGGTCTGTCAGCTAAAACACTCGCAATGTCCTGCTCTATAACTGATTTTTCACTTTGCGGGAGTTTCTCTAGCTTATTATACATGTTTTCAAGACCATAATTAGGGTTGATACCTAATTCAGTGAAAATAGCTGCGTACTTTTCAAATATCGGTGCTAAAAAAGTAACTACCACATGACCAAAAATAATAGGATCGGAAACCTTCATCATAGTGGCTTTCATATGAACTGAGAAAAGCACTCCTTTCTCTTTTGCGTCTGTCACTTGTTCGGAAAGAAAAGCGAGTAAAGCTTTTTTACTTAGTACGGTTGCATCGATAATTTCTCCTGCTTGCAGGGCTATTTTATCTTTTAGTATAGTTACCGTATTGTTGGGGGTCGTAAGTGTGATTTTCACATTTGTTGCACTTCCTAGTGTTACGGATTTTTCATTAGATTTAAAATCTCCGTGGTCCATGGTGGCTACATGCGTCTTGGAATCTGCACTCCAAGCACCCATTTTATGAGGGTTCTTTTTGGCGTAATTTTTAACAGCACGTGGGGCGCGTCTGTCCGAATTTCCTTCTCTAAGTACAGGGTTTACAGCGCTTCCTTTTATTTTATCATATTTTACTTTTATTTCCTTTTCAGCGTCAGAGGTAGGTTCGTCTGGGTAGCTGGGTAAGTTATAACCTTTGGCTTGTAATTCTTTTATGGCGTCTTTTAACTGTGGAACAGATGCACTTATATTAGGGAGTTTAATGATATTTGCTTCCGGCATCTTGGCCATCTGACCTAGTTCATCCAAATCATTATTGATTTGCTGACTTTTATTCAAGTATTCTGGAAATGTAGCGGCTATTCTGCCTGCTAAAGAAATATCTTTAGTCTCTATTTCAATTCCTGAAGTTTTCGTGAAAGCCTTTACTATTGGTAAAAAAGATTCGGTAGCTAGAGCTGGTGCCTCATCTGTTTTGGTATAAAAAATCTTGGACATGCGTGTTGGTTTTAATTCAAGCAAATCAAAGATACAATATTATCTAGGCTTGTTAAATAGGAATTGGCCGAATGTTCTTGGATTTTGTACCGGTAGAATAACAAAAGCCATATCATCGTACAAGTACATTGATATGGCTTTTTAGAAGTCGTTTACGGATTTTGTTTGTTTCAATCTTAAATTAAAACGGCAACCATTGATTGCGTCCGCATAACTAATTCAACGTTTGACATGCGATTCATCTTTTGATTGGATAACCAAAAGAATACTTTGCATTACTTTTTGTTGTCTTAACATAGTGTAGTAATTACACATATGTCCAAAATATCAAAAAAGGCGACAGCCTATTAAGCTAAAATGCTTCTGAAAGTGTAATTGCTTTTGAGAACAATATATTACACTCATGACGGAACAACAATATAAGAACGTAAACTTTATAGTTTTAAAGATTAAATCGATATTAACACTGATTTATTTCTTTATAACAGTAACAAGTTACTAAATTATACGCAAACACACCTTATTTTTATCTAATTAAAAATCAATAGGTTATGAACATAGGTTATAAACAAATGTTCATAAAAAAAGCATCAACTATAAAGTTGATGCTTTTTACTTCAAGAAATATGCCTGTTAAGACCTTACTTCCTTTATTCTTGCTTTCTTTCCTGTCAACTCTCTAAAGTAGTAGATACGAGCTCTACGTACTTTACCTTTTTTGTTAATCTCTATTTTTTGCAAAGCTGGAAGGTTTACTGGGAATATACGTTCCACACCTACAGTACCGGACATTTTACGAATAGTAAATGTTTCTGTTGCTCCAGAACCTCTTCTTTGTATCACCACGCCCTTAAAGAACTGGGTACGTGTTTTTTCACCTTCCTTAATTTCATAATACACAGTGATTGTGTCTCCAGCGGAAAATTTTGGAAATTCTTTTTTCGTTACAAATTCGTCCTGAACAAACTTAATTAATGATTCCATT
>RCNB010002234.1_pt1 | contig 11973 bp, 7 predicted proteins | sample 2041321 | NCBI WGS metagenome assembly RCNB01 (sample SAMN09708232, study PRJNA481090) | Marine sediment metagenome, whole genome shotgun sequencing project. | reverse complement strand
TTTGAGCGGTACGCCATTACGAGCATGAGGCCGCCGACAAGAATCATCGGTATGCTCAGCACCTGGCCCATCGTCACCCAGCCCAGCGCGAGATAATCGAGGTGCGCATCGGGCACCCGATAGAATTCAACGAAAAACCGGAATATGCCGTAAAGCATCAGGAACAACCCCGACACGGCCATATACGGCCTCGGTTTTGCCGAGAACCACCACAGAATCGCGAACAGGATAAACCCTTCGAGAGCCGCTTCGTAAAGCTGCGACGCGTGCAGCCTTTCGCCGCGGTAGATCACGCCCCAGGGCACATCGGTAGCTTTGCCCCAAAGTTCACCATTGATGAAATTGCCGATTCGGCCAAAACCGAGACCGAGCGGCACGATTGGCGCCACGAAATCGAGAATTTGCCACATGGTCTTGCCGCGACTGCGGCCAAACAGCCACATCGCAATCATCACGCCGGCGAGACCGCCGTGGAACGACATGCCACCTTCGGTGATCTTGAACAGGTACAGCGGGTCTGAAATCAACTGATCCCAGCCGTAGACCAGGCAATAACCGACACGGCCACCGACGATAACGCCAAGCATGCCGTTAAACAGAAGGTCATCAACCTCTTTGGCGTTAACGGGCGAATGCGCTGTTGTGCAGCGCCTGCGCGCAAGCCACCAGGCAAGCAGGAAGGCGATGACATACATCAAGCCGTACCAGCGAACTTTGAGGGGTCCGATCCCAAAAATGACCGGGTCTATCTCGGGGAAAACCAGCATGAATATCTTCGGTGGCGTAAGTTGGGCTGTATCATATCAAACCATGAGCAACCAACTTAGTAACGAAACCAGCCCCTATTTGCTGCAGCACGCCGACAACCCGGTCGACTGGTATCCGTGGGGCGAAGAGGCCTTTGCACTCGCCCGTAAATCGGGGAAACCGGTGCTGCTCTCCGTGGGATATTCCGCCTGCCACTGGTGCCATGTCATGGCTCACGAGTCGTTTGAAGACCCGGCAACAGCAGAGCTCATGAACGACTTATTCGTCAATATCAAGGTCGACAGAGAAGAACGGCCGGATGTGGACAAGATTTACCAGACAGCACACCAGCTCCTCACACAACGCGGTGGCGGCTGGCCGCTGACGATGTTCCTGAATGCCGAGGACCAACGTCCGTTCTTCGGCGGCACCTATTTCCCGAACGAAGCGCGCTACGGCATGCCAGCTTTTTCCGAACTCCTTGAAAAGGTCGCGTCCTACTTCAGTGAACGCCAGGACGAAGTGCGCGAACAGGGCCAAAAACTCAGCGACGTACTGGGACGTCTTGAGCCGCCAGCTGCGTCTGCAGGTGACGCGCTGACCGCAGAGCCAATGGAGAAAGTCCGCCAGCAGCTGGCAGGTACGTTTGACAAAGAGTTTGGTGGTCACGGCAGCGCGCCCAAGTTCCCGCATCCGGGCACTATGGAGTGGCTACTGCGAGCCTGGCGGCGCTCGGCTAACGAAGCTGAGCCAGATCTTGATGCGTTGTTTATGGCGACGTTGACGCTCACGCGTATGGCCGACGGCGGAATCTACGATCACATAGGTGGTGGTTTTTGTCGCTACTCGGTCGATCGCTACTGGCAGATCCCGCATTTCGAGAAAATGCTCTATGACAATGGCCCGTTGCTGGCTGTTTACGCACAAGCGTTCTTGGCCACTGGCGAGACGTTGTTTAAGAAAGTGGCGAATCAGACTGCCGACTGGATGCTCGCAGACATGCAATCACCCGACGGCGGTTTCTACTCGTCACGCGATGCAGACTCCGAAGGTCACGAAGGAAAATTCTACGTGTGGACGCCCGATGAGGTCGCCGAACTGCTTGAAGCGGATGTCTACGAGCTGTTCGCCCGGAAATATGGGCTCGACAAGAAGGCTAACTTCGAAGGCGCGTGGCACCTCACGGTACATGAGGATGTCGACGATCCTGACAACGTCATCGACGAAGCAAGACTAAAGCTCCTCGATGTTCGCAGTGGTCGCATTGAACCCGGCAGAGATGAGAAACAACTGACCTCCTGGAACGCGCTGGCAATTCGTGGACTCACGATAGCCGGGCGTGTGCTGGAGCGAGTTGATCTAGTCGATGCCGCGGAGTCCGCGATCACGACGATCCGCGAACACGTTTTCCGAGACGGTCGGCTGCTCGCCAGTTACAAAGACGGCAAGGCACGCTTCCCGGCTTATCTGGATGACCACGCGTTTTTACTCGAGGCGTTGCTGGAACAACTGCAGTCTCGTTGGGACAGCGAAAACCTCGAATTCGCAGTGCAACTCGCCGACCTGTTGCTCGAACACTTTGAGGACAAGCAAGGCGGTGGCTTTTACTTCACCGCCGACGATCACGAGACGTTGATGCATCGGCCCAAACCACTTGCTGATGACGCGATGCCGTCTGGCAATGGTATTGCCGCATTCGCGTTACAGCGATTGGGTCATCTGCTCGGCGAGGCGAAGTACATTGAGGCCGCTGAGCGAACACTGCGATGCGCCTGGAAAGCGATGGACGAGTATCCGCACGGCCATGTCACATTGCTAACAGCGCTCGAGGAGTACCTGGCCCCACCTGAGATCATTGTCATTCGTGGCGCAACCAAAGAAATCAATCGTTGGCGCGACTCCGCCTCGAGATTGTACGCACCGTCGCGACTCATTTTTGCTGTCGGAGCGAACGAGGAGGATCTGCCGGGGTTGCTGGCGGAGCGAAAAGCAATTCCGGGCGAGACGGTCGCCTACAGATGTGTGGGCACCCACTGTGAATTACCGGTAACAACCTGGGAAGCGCTGGCCAGCCAACTTGGATCCTAGCTACTGCAACTAAGCACTAGAATCGCGAGTATGATCATGTGCGTGAAGCCGTATTTCAATTTTCTTAAGCTGGCGGCGGTCTTCGCACTATCCGGTTGCGCCAGTGTGCTTGACCTGGACCATGCGCTTGCGATCGCGCCTTACCATATCGAAGGCAGTGGGCGAATTGTCATCGAAGCGCGGGTAAACGGTCAGGGCCCATATGACTTCGCGCTGGACACCGCGTCAACCATTTCCGCGGTTTTCTACGAGCTTCGTGACAAGCTCGAACTTGAACCTATTCCCGGCAAGACCGTAATCGTGCATGGCGCTGTCGCCAGCGGACAGTTTTCGCTGTTAAACATCAGCCGCCTGGAGATTGGAGGCGAAATCTGGGCGGATCCCAGGATTGTCTCACTGCCTGGCGAGAATGCGGCCGGCGCGAATATAGATGGTCTTTTGGGAGTAGATTTCTTACGGCGGTACGCCGTCGGATTTACTACTGCAGACCGCGTCGTAAGACTCTATCCACCGGACCTGGTCGCTCGCAGATCCTATCGAGGTTGGGCCTCTGTCCCGTTAGAGGCCAAGCCTGTTCGGGGAAGCGGCGCAGCGCTGTACTTTATCGATATTGAAATCGACGGTTGGAAAATACCGGCGATATTTGACCTGGGTGCCGGACTGAACATCATCAACTGGGCGGGAGCGCGCAGCCTCGGCGTAGTGCCGCTTGTAACTAGACGCGATGATCAGATCTCCGGTGCCCTTGAAGACTTACCCATTGCCGCCCGGCTCGAAGCAGAGGAGGTGACTACGTCCAGCATCCGCTGGCGCAACGAGATGTTCTCGATTGCCGATCTAGAGGTCTTCGAAACGCTAATGCTACGTGACAGCCCGGCTGTGATTTTGGGTGCCGGCCTGTTCACGCAGCGCGACTTTGTTATCGATTTTGTTCGGAATCGCTTGCTTGTTAGGGTCGCAATGGATGAGGCAGCGGCCAATAACTACTAAGGCACTGCATATAGGTGCAATTACTTATTCCCTGGGGCGCATTAAACCGCCATGACTAGGGTGCGATGCGTGCGCTAGTTTTATGTGCCTTGGTATTGGGGGCGACCCAGCCAACCTCGAGGTTGGCCGCTCAAGCGCAGGATGAATGCCTCGAAGGGACGCTTTGGGAGCCCTATGACGAGGTTTGTGCCGAGGTTCGGGATGTGCGCGATCAGTTCATGCCACCTCTGGCGGAGTCCATCGGGCCCCAAGATTTGCTTCAGTCTGATGTGGATGACTTACCTGTGCCAGGAGGGATCGCCGTCGGTACAACGTATCGACCTGAACAATTGGTTGCTCTCAATGCCGGGCGTCTGCACACAAAAATGTTTGTCCACCCCGACGGTCTGCAACCGGACGGGGACTTGCCATTCTTGGCCACGGTGGCGAGAAACCGTGTGCATCACGGCCCGGAGGTCGTCGGTGTCTATTCGCCAAATAATCACACTAATCCGGGCGGAGGGCAGCTTGGACTTTTTGGTTGGTCCTGCCTCGCGGACTATCCATGCCCTGGCGGTGATACCAGCCCGGGGTGGCAGTGGTTTATTGCATTGCCGACCTTGGCCTGCAACATTACCCAAGCTGTCGATCAAGGGGGTCACGCCCAGAAGCTGCTCTATTACGCCAATCACACCGATAAGCTGGACGAGGGAGCGCCCCCCTTATGGAAGGATGCGGTCTATCTATGGAATTACTGCGATGCGGCGTGGGACCTGGCGTGGGAGCACACTTACCGCGAAGATAAAGTCGACTGCTCCGTCCCAGGCGCGGGCTGCGCGTGGTGGGGGCCGGGCGTCGAGATTTTCGGCGCGGATCCCTACCCGCAGATCGCCGAACTGGGGTTCGAGGATTCTTTGCTGTACCACGACGGGGTCTGGAGTGAGTTGCGGTGGCCCGAAGCCGGGTTCAGGGATCCGGCGATCTGGGCACGCACAACACCCTGGCAACTGTTTCACCTGGACCCAAATCGCAGTTACGGCGCCGGTAATTGGATCGATGTGAACGATGCGCCAGTTATTGAGGGGCAGGAGCCTTTAGCAACGCTCGAGGATAATGCCCTCACAATCAGTGCGGATTCCCTGGTGATCAATGACCCTGACGTTGATCCCAGTTATCACGTTGCCTATGTACTTACTTTGTATAACGGAGTTGATTACACACAAAGTGGCCAACGGGTCACGCCGACAGCCAATTTTGAGGGTCTGTTGACTGTGCCGATTTCGGCAAGTGATGGCGCAGCTGATAGTCCGACCTTCCAGTTGCAAATCGATGTAATGCCTGTAAACGATGCACCGGTCATTACCGGTCAGAATCCTCTGCAAACTATGGAGCGGACGCCGCTTACCATCACCGCGCAGGATTTGAACATCGACGATGTTGACGATGCGGTTGCAGATTTGGCGATTTTCGTTCAGGACGGCGCCGGGTATCAGCGGGTAGGCAACACCATTACGCCAGAGCTTGGAATAGTTGGTGAACTGCAGGTTGGAGTCGTGGTCAGCGATGGAGAACTTGAAAGTGAAACCTTCATGGTTCTGGTTTTCGTCACGTCAGATGTCATGCCGCCGGAGCTGACCCTTCTGGGCTCACCGCGTGTGACCCTGACCATTGGTGATGCTTACCACGACTCTGGTGCTACAGCCGTGGACGACCTTGATGGAGATATTACGGACCGAATCATCACCGATAATCGTGTAAACATCTCGCAAGCCGATACCTATACGGTCGCCTATAGCGTCTCCGACCTGGCGGGTAACAGCGCGTCTATAACCCGAACGGTCATCGTCACCGCTAAGTCTAAGCGGCGACGTGGGGGTGGCAGCACAGATTTTCTGCTGATAGTGATTTTGCTTCTAATAAGCGTATATCGGCCGCTCGACGACCCAAATTCGTAGTCAAGGTTTTTCAGGCACTGCAAACCAGCGCTGATTTAGTGCGCGGTGAGGATCGTTCCCGTTGACGGTACTACGCCGTTGGAGTCTGCGGTGGTAAACGTCACAGGAACCGATTCGACGCGCATGCCCGCGTTTCGTAGCACCGCGAAATGCAAATGCGGCCCGCTCGAAAAACCTGTATTGCCGGAGTCGGCGATGTACTCGCCACGACGCACACGGTCGCCCGGTCTGACGCGAATCGTATTGGTGTTCAGGTGCGCATAGACTGCGTAAGTTCCATCGTCATGCATCACGCGAACAACGTTTGCCTTTGGCCCGTCGCGTTGTGGGTCGAGACCAGCGGTAAAATTATTGCTGGCAACATCAAATACGACACCAGCACGCGCGGCGAATATATCGGTGCCAATCGGCATTGCCACATCAACTGCGTATTGGCTGTCCCGCGTCGTATGCGTCGCGATCTCGGGGAACGCCTGGGTTATCCGGTAGTTACTCGCAACAGCAAACGGTGCTCGATATCCACCGCCCGGGCTGTGGCGGGCTGACGGGTCACCGGCGAGATACTTGTACTGATATTCGAGAAACGGCGGCGCACTGTTTTCGAGCAGATCTAATGTAAATAGCGGTGTGTCACTTTTCGGCGGCAGAACCCAACGCATTTCCTGATCAGGATGCGGATAATGCAAACCCTGGATTGTTTTTAATTCCAGAGTCAATTCGACGGGCGCATACAACTCGTTGTGGGCTGTAAGCTCTACGCTTTGTCCAACAAACTCATGCGTAACATCGACGATCCCGACAGAATTCGAAACCTCAAGGTCACGTACTTCGACCATGGCTTCTTCGTCCGGCGGACGATCTGAGTAGATCCACTCACCATCATCACCACGATATTTATACATTGACTGCGAAGACGCTACACCGCTAACTACAAGCATGAGCGCCGCCAAAGCGAAGATCGCCACGCGACCTGCTGCGGATCGGCTAATAACCGATTGTTGATCGTTTCCAGCCATCGTTTGTTCGTCGAATCTCATAAGCGGGCCAGTACTGATTATCCAGCTTCAGTGTAATGACCTCTACTGCCCCGTTCCAGGTCACCGTTTTCAGTCGCACCGACGCCTGATCCTGCTTGCCAGACACAGTCTCGACAAACGTCTGCAGATCCGGTGTCGGAGTTTCATCAACCTCGACGACCCGACGCCCTGCCCAAAGCCCATATCGCGTCGCGGGTGACCCATAACTGAAAAACGCAACGTAAACGCCCTTCTGGTCAACTCCGCGCTGAGCAGCCATCGCGCGGTGTGGATCCTGCAGCAGTGCTCCCGCCCATGATACTGCTCTGTCGATACCGCGGCCGTCCAGTACGCTGGTCTCAGTTTTGATCTCCAAAGCTTCGCCCGCGCGCCAGACAGTCACTACAACCTCTGGCTTCTGCACCGCCTTTTCGAGCGCCCGGAACGATGTAACGACATTGCCGTCCACGGCCAGAACCATATCGCCATTGCGCAGCAGCTTGGCCGTCGGTGTCCCGGCGACAATGCGTGTGACACTCAACGCGCGCCGGTGAACCGGATTGTTCTGCTCAAGTTTGGCTATCCATTCTTCCTCGACGCCCATATTGCGAGCCGCAAATAGTGGCGCGTACACAAACTCGGCTTCGAGTGAGTAGAACGGCTTTCCATTGCGAACGGTGTCAACGAATTGCATTACCAGGTCAGCGCCGACGCCGCGATTTATCTGCGCACCGTCCCCTCCCGACTGAATGGAGAAACTCGACCACATGGCCGCGACCCGACCGCGTTTGTCCACCAATACGCCATCAACGTCTGTTGGAGCATTAACGAGGTCGATTCCCTCGATGTTCGAATCACGAAATCGCAATGTTCGCGACAACGGCAACATGAGCGGCTCGACATTTGAAACGACACTTTCCTGGTGAACGAGCTGGTGGTCACCTTTAATTCCTACGACCCAAAGCTTGTCACCGGCCGATACAGTTTCCGGGTTGAATATCGCTTCCTTTACCGGCGTGTCGCCTATTGACGCCGGGTCATACGACACGATCGCGAGGTTGTGGAGCGGATGCAATTGTTCGACCCTCGCTTTGACTTCGAGCGAACCGGCAAACGTCACGGTTACATCGCCAATAGCCACCGGCACGGTATTGCGATCAACAACAACGTAACCGCGTTCCTTGTCGACGATCAAACCGGTGCCATAGTAGTGACGATCTGCAACACCTGACACGGTATATGGCAAGTCGAAAGTAACGACGACGAGAGACGGCGCTACCGTACGCACACGTGGGTCATCGTACTTCTTCATCCGAGTGCTACCTACTTTTGCTGGCAACGGTTCCGGCCCGGCGCCAAGGTCATGACACGGCCATACGCCCGTTGTGTCGTCGCGAGAACAACGCCGTGTAGGAAACCACACGCGATCCATCTCCAATGAACGGACAACAGCGCTCTTTGGGTTGTCCATCGTGACGTATCGTACAAGCGCTCGACTGCCATCGGCCAGATCATCGAGGGCCTTTTCCAAATCGTCTATGTTGTCGATTTCCTCTCCGTCGAACTCAACGATAACCGCGCCGCGCGGAATCGCAGCCTTCGACAACAAGTAACCTGGGTTCGCAACATAAACACCCTGTGCCGCCAGGTTATAGTGGCGCGCCTGTTGGTATGACAGGTTGTTGAGGGTGCCATCGCCAAGCTCAATAAACTCGCTTGGGGAAATTGCGTGAAGATCGGAGACCAGCACTGTCTCGATGACATTGCGACCACCGCGCTCTACTTCTATCTCAACCTCGTCGTCGACATGCTCGTCCAGCAGCTCGGCAACCGGTATAAACTCGGTAACCAATTCGCCATTGATTCGAAGCAGGATGTCACCCGGCTCCAGTTTGCCTGCGGCTGGCGAATCGGGAATAACCTGCTCTACTGTCAACATGCCGGTCTGGTCAGGAAAGGATGAGCGCGCAATGCGCTCAGAGTTTTCCGTAAGACCGAGGCGCTTCAGCTCATCGAACGCCTTGCGTTCGAACATGGTTTGCAACGTGCCGCGGGTTACCGGCTCGCCTTTCTGTATTAGTTCAAGTACTCGGTGAATACGATCCAGCGGTAGAAAGAAGCTGCTCGCTGCAGAACTGTTCGCACCCGCATTGAGCGCGACAACGTCTCCGTCGATGTTGACGACGGGAGATCCGGACGAGCCGCCGGAAGTACCCGACGCTGCCTGGTAATAGAATGTATTGAAATCGTTGTACTTGCCGCGACCATAGTCTGGCGCCTTGCGGTCGAGCCGCGCGATCGTGCCAGCCAGAATCGACAGTTGTTCGCCCGCATCATTGCCGATGACGCGGATCTCCCGGCCAATGCCGGCGCCATCGGGTACCAGCTGCAGTTCCGCCGGCTCGATATAATGCAGATCGGCAGGATCGTAACGGAAGAAACCGAAGTCGTGTACCGGGTCGCGATACACCGGTGTTAGCCGCACTTCCTCATTGTTGAGGAAGATCGCTTCAGCGACGACCGGCCCCGGTGTCACGACGTGGCGATTGGTCAGAATCAACCCACGTTTTGCGTCGACAACAAACCCGGTCGCCTGGCTCGAGGAATTCCACTCCGTATCGAACGCCCGTGTACTATCAACTCGAATCGATACGACACCTGATGAGATGCGTTCGAGCGTGTCCGTCCAGGCCGTGTTCTCTGCGCCGGCCGCATAGTTCGTAACGGCAAGGCCTGCAAGCACTGCCAAAAATCTTCCTTGTTTCATAGGTGTCCTGGTTCGAAGGGCGAACTGCAATACTATCTGGACTGGGCAATTGTCCGCCGGTTCCCTATTTAAGCAGATTAATCCGCCTGCCGCGTGAACTTGAGGTCGAGATGCCGAGCCGCTTTAACATCATCCAGGCGACGGACGGGCATTGTATACGGCGCTTCTTTGAAGCTCTTGCCGTCTTCACTCGCCTCACGCGCAATTGTGACCATTGCGTCAACGAAGTTGTCCAACGTCTCCTTGCTCTCGGTCTCCGTTGGTTCGATCAGCAAGCACTCGGGCACCAACAGCGGAAAATACGTGGTTGGCGCGTGATAGTTATGATCTAGCAGTGCCTTGGCAACATCCATAGCCGTCAGGTCGAGTGTTTTCGCCTCGTGTCGAAGCGAAATTATAAACTCGTGACTGGCACGACGGGTCGGAAATGCGAGTTCAAAGCCAGCATCACGAAGTCGCGCCTGTAAGTAATTGGCGTTAAGCGTCGCGTATTCGGCCAGCCGACGCATGCCATCTCGACCAACCATGCGCATATACACATAGGCGCGCAACAGCACACCGGCATTGCCCATGAAACCCGACAGCCGACCAATTGATTGAGGCATGTCATCCTCGGTCAACCAGTCATAGAAATCATTGCCATCCCGCTGTCCTTTTGTAACCACAGGAACTGGCATGAATGGCAGCAAGCGATCGTTTACACCGATCGCGCCCGAGCCCGGCCCGCCGCCACCGTGCGGCGTCGAAAAGGTTTTGTGCAAATTCATGTGAATAACGTCAAAGCCCATATCGCCGGGGCGAACCTTGCCGCAGATCGCGTTGAGGTTGGCGCCGTCATAATAGAGAAGGCCGCCCGCATCGCGGACGATGTCTTCGACTTTGATGATGTCGCGCTCGAACACGCCCAGCGTCGATGGATTCGTCAACATGATGCCAGCCGTTTTCGGCCCGACAACTGCCTTTAACGCCTCGATATCGATGTCGCCCTCACTTCCCGTCGGCACTTCCACAGCGACGCAACCACACATCGTTGCTGTCGCGGGATTGGTACCATGAGCCGCATCGGGAACAATGATCTCATTCCTTTCCAGGTCGCCTTGTGCACGGTGATATGCCTGGATCATTGCAACACCCGCCAACTCGCCTTGCGCGCCAGCCATCGGTGTTAGCGATACGCCCTTCATGCCAGTCACTTCCTTGAGCATTTCCTGTAGCTCATGCATGCATTGCAGGAAACCCTGACCGTGACTCACCGGACCCAGAGGGTGCCTGCCCGCAAACCCCGGCAGCAATGCCAATGCATTGCAGGCGCGAGGGTTGTACTTCATCGTGCATGAACCAAGCGGATAGAACTGAGTATCGATTGAGAAGTTCTTCTGAGAAAGACGCGTGTAGTGCCGCACAACCTGAAGCTCGGAAGCCTCCGGCAAGCCCGGTCTGTCCTCTCTCAGCAGTGACGCCGGAATATCGGTAGCACTCGTAGCAACCGGTGCCTGAGCGAATGCCCTGCGGCCGCCGCGTGATTTTTCAAATATTAAAGTACTCATTGGTACTCCGAAATGTCGATCCCCAACGCACGCAATGCGGCGTCATAGTCGGGTTCTTTAGTGATGTCTTCAATCTGTTCGTGGTGCACGACGGTGTTGTTTTCGTCCAGAACGACTATTGCGCGCGAGAACATACCCGCGAGTGGCCCATCGACGATCTGTACGCCATAGTTTTCACCAAACCCGGCATGACGAATTGCGGACAGACCGATCACATTCTTGAGTTCGTTTTGCTCGGCGAACCGGGCATGGGCGAACGGCAGGTCGTAAGAGACCATAAGCGCCGCAACATCCTCGATACCGTCGAAGAACTGATCAAACTTGGTAACGGACGTTGCGCACACTGGCCTGTCGATGCTGACGAAAATATTTATGACCTTGCGCATGCCGGTCCAGTTCGCCAACGTCACGTTTTGCAGCTTCGTGTTCACGAGCGATACATCCGGTGCGTGGCTGCCTATCGTGGGCAAGTCCCCGAATGTCTGAAAGAACGTGTTTTCGTATTTGACTCTTGGCATTCGCTGTTCAGGCTTAACGCCCGGCCTCCGTGGAAAAAATTTCTTCTGCCGCAGCGATGAATACATCGAGATCAGACTCGGTTTTCGTTTCAGTCGCACACACCAGCAACGCATCACCCAATTCCGGAGAGGTCGCGGACAGATCAAGGCCGCCGAGTATGTCCTTGCTGGCCAGTTCCTCCAGAACGGGTGCCACCGGCCGGTCGAGCTTCAACGCCACTTCGTGAAAGTGCGGGCTGTCGAACAGGCGCTCGATTCCGTCGATCGCAGTCAAACCACGTATCAAATACGCCGTATTTTGGTATGACGCCTGCGCGACTTGCCGCAGACCCTCGTAGCCGAGCAAAGACATGTAGATAGTGGCTG
>RCNB010010131.1_pt1 | contig 11975 bp, 9 predicted proteins | sample 2041321 | NCBI WGS metagenome assembly RCNB01 (sample SAMN09708232, study PRJNA481090) | Marine sediment metagenome, whole genome shotgun sequencing project. | reverse complement strand
CTGATGGACAATCAGCAGCTTAGCAATGACAAACAGAATTTATTACAAAGATATTATTATAATTTTATAGGTAACGTTCTTATCCTCTTTCCTGTGGCAGTGAATATTGCATTACAAAGCGCAGGTGCACACGCCCCAACTCCAACTTCACCAACTCCACCAACACTATAAGTATTCTTAATATAATGAACTTCTATTTCTGGCATCTCATTATATGTAAGAATTTCATAATCATCAAAATTGCTCTGTTCAACACCTCCATTCTTGATTGTTATTTCACCTTTCAATGCAGCGGACAATGCGAACGCTATTGATCCTTCCATCTGAGCCTCAACAAGATCAGGATTAACAACAATGCCGCAGTCAATTACTGCAACAATTTTATTAATTTTTAATTTGTTACTATTCATAGTCACTTCAACAACTTGAGCACAATAACTATCATAACCAGAAAAGATTGCAATTCCCTTTCCATTTCCCTTCGGGTGAATTTTATCGATACTCCAATCTGATCTTTTGGCAGCTACATTGAGTACATTTTTAAGTCGCGAATTATCCGGTAGCATATCTCTTCTGAATTCATAAGGATCTTTATTTGCGGCATAAGCCATCTCATCAATGAATGATTCAATGGCAAAAGGATTCTGTGTATTATAAACTGAACGCAACCAAGAAATAGGAACATGTGTTGGAATTGTTGTTCCTGCAATTTTCAAATTCGGAATTTGGTATTCCAATCTTACTGTACCTTCTTGTAAATCGTAATCTTTTGGCGGAAGATCAGGTGCAAACCTCATTTGAATAATCGATGGAGCTATTACATGATGAGAAAATTTATTAGGTTTTCCTTTATTATCAACCGAACCTTTCAATACATGCATGCTTGGAGGACGATACCATCCAAATTTCATATCTTCATTGCGTGTCCAAGTAAGTTTAATAGGTTTTTCACTGGCTTTTGAAATCTCTGCAGCTTCAACTGCAAAATCACTTACAAGTCTTCTTCCAAATCCACCTCCCATAAGAGTTACATGCACTGTAACATTATCTTCACTTATACCTAATGCTTTTGCAACTTCGCTTCTTACGTTTTGTGGATTCTGTGTTGGTGCCCAGAGTTCTGCTTTTTCATTTTCAAATTTTGCTACGCAGTTCATTGGTTCCATTGGTGCATGTGTTATAAAAGGTACTTCATAAACAGCCTGCAGTATCTTTTCATTTTCTACATTCTTACTAACATCGCCCCTGCTCTCAAATTCATAACCTTCGGTTTTTGATTTTTTCACTAACTCGTTGTGAATGTCCTCAGAATTAATGTTCGCGTTCGGTCCCAAATCCCAATCAATATTTAGAGCATCTCTTCCTTTAAAAGCCCGCCAGGTTGAATCGGCAATTACAGCAATTCCACTTGATATTTGGACAACATTTGTTACACCTGTGAGAGAATTTGTTTCAGATGCATCAAAGCTTTTTACATGTCCACCAAATGAAGGGCAACGGCTAACAGCAGTGTAATACATTCCTGGTATGGCTATATCAATTCCGAATTTTGCTTTACCATAGATTTTATCCGGTGTATCAACCCGATGAACCCGTTTGCCAATAACCTGATAATCTTTCGGATCCTTAAGTTTTATATCTTGCGGAATAGGAAGCTTAGATGCTTCATCAACCAATTCACCGTAACTCAACCTTTCCTTATTCAGTAAATTTATTACAAAACCTTTTTCGGCGTGGCAGTTTTCAACGGAAACATTCCATCTATTTGCTGCAGCAGTAACAAGCATAATACGCGCAGTGGCACCTGCTATTCTTAAAGGTTTCCAGCTTCTCCTTATGCTTGTACTTCCCCCGGTTGTTTGGCTTCCATACTTTCTATCTGCATCCGCCTGCTCAATAACAATTTTATCCCAATCCACTTCAAGCTCTTCTGCAATAAGCATCGGGAGTGCAGTTTTAATTCCCTGACCCATTTCAGATCGGTGAACAAAAATGGTCACTATTCCATTTGAATCTATATTTAAAAATACACTCGGTGCGAATATCTTTGGATCATCACCAGAGTTAGCAAACACACTGTGCAAAGGGACATAAGAAGCAAGAAATAATCCACCTCCGCTTAATCCAACTACTTTTATAAATTCACGCCGTTTTATTTTTTTTGAATTTTTCATTGCTACTTATCCTCCACAAGTTTATCAACCGCTTTTCTGATGCGTTGATAAGTTCCACATCGACAAAGAATTGAGTTCATTGCATCATCAATTTCTTGTCTGGTTGCTTTAGGGTCTTGTTCAAGTATTGCAGCAAGAGTCATTATCTGTCCTGGCTGGCAGTAACCGCATTGTGATACTTCAAGATCAATCCAAGTCTTGAAAATCGGATGATCCTGCCTATAAGCTAAACCTTCGATGGTTGTGATTGAACTACCTACAGCATCTTCCACATTGAGAATACAAGAACGTTCTGCTTTTCCTTCAATGTGAATTATGCAGGAGCCACAGATTCCTTCTCCGCATCCATATTTTGTCCCGGTTAATCCAAGGTTATCTCTGAGAACCCATAAAAGAGGAGTTCCTGTATCGACATCGACGGTTTGCTTTTTTTGATTTACGGTGAAAGTATATTTAGGCATAATTTATCCCGCTGTTTGATTTGACACAATTAAAAATAGTCTATAGTAAAGGGAAGAGCAAGAGACATTTAGATGTTCCTGAACAGATGATTGAAGAAATAGTTAAGAGAGTGTTGTTGGATAATCTGATTTCTGGTAAACTAGGTGGGATCTAAAATTAGACGGTGATCAATTTGTTGAACATTCAAAAATTTATACCAGTAATTTCTCTCTATGGTTAAGAAACCGACTGATCATACCTCAGTCGTTCATTGGAGGTTCAAGAGTTTAATAGAGGGGAATCAGGGGAGTGTACCTTGTTGTAAGGGAATAGGGGAGAGGGTGATTGTCGATATGCCGCTCAATCAAATTTGATATTTGAGAAATTGTACATTTCCTTCTAAAACCAAGTCTGATGCACATTTACACTGTATAAACTGGCGAATTAATTACAATTAGCAGGATTATTTTCTTGACTCTCAACAAATATTATCCCAAATTAACATTTAGTAAATATTCTCCACAGCTTAAAGTTTGTGGAGTAGATTTTAGTACTCTTCAGAATATTCTTACCATTATTCATTTCCCCTGAGGCGTAGAGTGCATAAATAAAACTGGGGTATTTACCTGTTACCTAATCAAAATGTTGTCTCTTAAAGGTTGTTGAGTGTGCTAGCAATTTTTATATAAAAAAATCTAATAAACGATCATAGATAATTTTTTAAGAAGGATGCTTAGTATGAGAGTTAGAAACCGAAACCAAAACTTTAGAGTTCTTCAGTTTCCAGTTATTATTGTTACACTAATGCTCTTATTGCAGTCTCAAATTATGCAGGCCCAGGAAAAGCATAATTACAAGTTCATTTCACCCAAGCTGGTAGCACAAGGCGAAACATTTACAGGTACAGTGATCGAAGAGACGCCCGAAGGGGATGTTCCGCTTAGTAAAGGTGACCAACTCGTTTTCCAAGGAGAGGTTATAGATGTTGAGGAAGACGGGAAAATCGAGATACATGCATGCTTCAAAGAAACAGGCTCCCAATTTATTATTCCACAGATCCTGCGTGCTTTTGAAACATCTTTCCAAGAAGAGCCACAAGAAATGGAACCTCTACATATCGAAGTTTTACCAGTTAAAGCAGATCTGATTACACAAATCAAACAGACCTCTGAAATGATAAGTGATCGTTTTCGGGTAAAGGGACAAGGACTCTTAGAACTTAGTACAGCAGAGTTGGTAGGTGACGGTAAAACGATCGCTCTTGACGAACCAATTGCCTCCTCCTCATTAGAGCTTGTTTACTCCATACCCGATGGAATAGATATACAACCCGGTGAGTATACGTTTGAAGCAAAAGATATAGATGGAAATAGTTATAAAGCTCCGCATCCAATGATTAAACCGACTTTACAACTTAGTGGGCCGCCAATTAGACACCGTGGTCAGGAGGGTGAGTTTGAGATAAAGGCAAACGTCGATGCCTTTGGAGAAATACTCGGGGGAGAACCAATTATTGAGATCCCAAATCGGTTTTTTGAATTACAGAAAAATGAAACTAAGGAAGTAGAATTTATCGCCCAGCAGGTTGGCAACTACGATGTGATAGTTAATATTTATGACCGTGAAGATGCTCCAGTACAGTCGGATACCCCACCTGTAAAGGACGTAAATGTGGGACCGATCAAGGTAGAGCACATAGGCAACAAGACTGAAGTGACTGCCCCTATTAATGTAATTGACAACAATGGAGAGCCTATAAAAGAAGTAACAGTAGACATAGCGATTTCGTATCCTGACGGAGTAGAGTACACACGCATCATTACAGACGAGGAAGGAAGTGCCGCTATTAATCATACCCTTATGGGAGAATTAGTAGTTGCAGATTTATCTATACTTGCTTACAACGTATTGGGACATTTTTGGCAAGTGGATAATACCGATGTGCAATTTGATCTGGGGCTCAAACCCGGGATCCCCAAGAAGCTATCCAGAGTGAGACTATGGCTTTACGATTGGAAGGTAGTTATCCCGGTTAAGGATGTAAGTGACATTCATATAGAACTCCGAGATAAGAAAAAGACGGATTTCATTGTGGAAAATCTACCTGCGGGATGGGAAGCATATTGGGATCATGAGAAAGGCGAGATTGTTTTACGTACTCCCCCCAGAAATCAGGATCGTGGTGAAAAAAAGGATGGTGAAACCAGAGTACGCCAGAAACCATTAAAGAAGGATGAAAAACTGGAGTTCAAACTCTGGCTGGATGATGAGAACCGAATACTAAGTTACTATTACACTGACAAAAATCACGAAAAAATTATAGAAGTACCTGATCAAGAAACAGTAACGATCACTGATGAGGACGGTCAGAAAATTGAGATTACAGCAGAGGATTGGAAAGGCAAGAGAGGTCCTAACCCGAAAAAATTTCCGTATAATATTTTCATTTATTCCTTCAGCCCCGTCGCCGGTGATGAACCGGTTTATGATATTCATATCAAGGCGAACAAGCAAATAACAGATTGGGAGATTCCCGATGGATGGGAAGGTAAATCGTCAGAAGACAGCAAAGGGGTTACATTCGAAACAAAAGACAACCCTATCACGAGCAATTCATCCCTAGGAGAATTCAAACTCAAAGGAAGAAAATTCCCTTTGAAGATCGAGTGGTATTTTACCGATAAGAACGGAAAAAAGATTAAGGGGATGGAGTGTAAGACGGAATTTAAAGACAGACCAAGAGAGAATGAAATAGAACGTATCATTGATGAACCTGGAAAGACCGTAATAAGGGGAAAGATACTTGGTGGTGTCATAAAATCTGGAAATGATAAGGATAAAAAGAAAAAGAAGAAGAAAACCGTTCTTTATGGCAGGTTAATAATAATTTATCATCAACCCCCAGAAAGTTGGAAATGCAAAGAATGGGGTTTTATACAACACTTTAAGCGTACTGTTGAATATTGGAAGAATGGGAAATGGGTAACTGCGGACACTTATTCAACTGATGGTTGGGAGCTTGATGAGGACGCGAACAGGGAGAGAAGAGAAGGGGAACCACCAAAACCGATCTTGAGAACCACGCGCGATGGAAGGGTACCACGAGAAAAGATGATGAATGATGGTCCCGGGTTGGAAAATCCTTGGGGAAAAAGAGAGGATGTAAAAAAAGGTGATCCTTCATCCTTTAAGAATAAAAAAGTTCGAGCGAAATGGGAATTCAGGACTTGGGTCGTCTGTACTAATCCTCTACCTATAAAGGTCCAAGGATTTTATGAATGGGGATTTGAAATGGAGCTTAAAGTCGGGGCCTCCAAAACAACAACAAAAGTTCTAAATTCCAAGTTTGTGCCTGAAGAGAAATGGAACGAATACAATGAATCGGAACACAAGGATTTATACAACGATGTTATGGATGACTATCCAGATCATCATATTCCATAAATTCAACTTAATGCTGGTTCATATATGGAGATTAAGAAGGTGGTGTAGATGAAATGGTTAAATAATTTAAAACCTCAAAATCGAGTAGATTGATTTGTAGTTTATAATTAGCTAATGATGAATCAATTGAAGATTACCAGCTTGCCGGTGATCACTATAGTGAGCTCAATAGACAAAACCTTTTGCATCCATTCATAATCTAAACTTAACGGCTGATGAGAAACCGCTGGGGTAAATCAGCAGAAGAATTAAGCGAAGATCATAAGGTATGGAATCTTGAGACACAATATATTTCACTTGCTTTAATAAATTACATCTGTACTCTTTCGCCAAAACGTATTATTATTGGCGGAGGAATTATGGAGCAAAAAAATTTTTACCCTTAATACATCTCACAGTAAAGAAAATGCTGAATAATTATATTCAAATAGAAGAAATCACAGATAATATCGAAAAATATATTGTCATACCAGCATTAGGAAATAAAGCAGGAATTCTTGGTGCTATCGCCCTGGCTAAAAATGAATATACAAAATGTAAATAGATTATTATCACTTTATAGATTAGTGTTATGCCAAAGGCAATAAGAATCGATCAACCAAATAAAATTGCTTTAGTTAATTTAAAATTAACTTCGTTACAAGCAGATGAAATCATAATTAAAGTAATGGCAAGTGGTATATGTGGTACTGATATACATATACTGCGTGGTGATTATATTGCAAAGTATCCTATAATCCCAGGACATGAATTTTCCGGAATTATAGAAAAAATCGGAACGCGCGTTACCCGATTTGAGATTGGGGACAAGGTTGCGGTAGAACCAAATATAAGTTGTGATAGTTGTTATAATTGCCTTAACAACAGACAGAATTTTTGTAAAAACTGGCAGTCAATTGGTGTAACAAAATCTGGTGGTATGGCTCAATTAGTGGTTGTTCCTGAAAAATCAGTATTTCATATAGGTAAGTTAAAATTTGAGTATGCAGCTTTTATGGAACCTTTATCCTGCGTTTTGCATAGTCTGGAGCGGGTAAAAATTATTCCTGGCGATCGGGTAGTTGTGTTTGGAGCTGGACCGATTGGCATACTCTTCCTGCAAATGGTTCGGTTGCAAGGTGCGGTTTATGTTTCGGTGCTAGAGAATCAAGCAACCCGAGCTGATTTAGCTAAGCGATACGGTGCTAATCAAAACTTCGGGGATATAAATGATTTTGAAAAGGATGATTTTGATGTGGTCATTGATGCTACCGGAGTTATTTCTTTAATGGAGAAAACAATTGATTTGGTTCGACCAGGTGGCAGAGTGCTATTATTCGGAGTACCTCCAGCAAAGAAAAGATTGAAGTTTGAAGGAATTAAGATATTCAAAAAAGGTCTTACAATTGTTTCATCATTTACGTCTGTTCGTAATTCTTATCAGGCTATAGCATTATTGGAAGCTGGAAAAATTGAAGTGTCTGGTTTGATCTCTCACCGATTGCCTTTATCTGAGTTTGAAAGAGGCGTAAACTTAATCGAAAAAGGAGATGATGGTGTAAAAAAAGTAATGATTCTACCCCAGGAATGAAAATCAGAGAACAAACCTGAATAGCTGCTGGACTGAAGACATTCGCCAAAATATACACCGAAAATAATTTAGGTATATAGTTGTGCTCAATAAATTAAGAATAGTATTTGTCAGTTATTATATTTTTTATTCCTCCTTCATAAAAATATATTGCAAGAACTTTTTCACCAGTCAAGGTTGTATATGCATAATTCAGACACAAGCATTGATTGTTAAATTCACAACAAATGTGCTCTGAATTATTATTATCTGAAATTAATATTATTGTATTACCCTGTATGTACCAACTTATATCCTGTACTGTTGTTACACCTGAATCAAAACTTAAAATTTGACCTTTGCTATTTTCCCAAAATTTCAATGTAAGTGAATAGGTACCAACCGCGGGGGATAAACTTATATTGATTCCACTTGAATTGTAGCTTATTTCCGTTAGAGCCCATGTTCCTACAATATCACTGTTCGATAATGTTTCATTAGTTACTACGCTATCAGCTTCATCGGTGCAGGCGATTATCGTTAATGTAATGAATAATAAAATTGCCCACTCTAATGTTTTTTTTCTCTTTTTCAATACCAAAATAACTCTTTAATAATTCATTGGATTTTTGCTTTACAACTTTTTTAGAATATGATCTACCAAAATCATATATCCCCTCAAATTCAGAAATTATTTCAAAGTATAAGTCTTTGTTAAAATGAAGTGATTCCCCAATCTTTTCATATTCGTCAGTTTCATTAATAATTATTGATTTTATACCTCTTTCTTTGAAACTAAACACATCATTAAATTGAGAATAAAATTTTAAGCGGAGATCTCTAGTCAATACTCTGAATGGATCAAGTTCCTTATTAATAATTATTCTTTCCAATCCAGTATATCTTGGGATATATTCAAAACTGCCATCTTCATTTTCACGCCGATAAAGAAAATTGACGGTGATTTGATCCCCAGTTTCTTTAACCCAAATGTTTTCTGAGTTCTTTATTGATATTATAGTATTGAAATATTCGAGGTCGTCATACTCAAATGATTTAATCTGTTCAATTAATTTTTCCATAATAAATATTTTTTATTAGGTATAACGGCGTTGTGCCTAAGCCGAAGCCCAAAACAACAATGCCACTTTTATTAAACTTATTTTTATTTAGAACAAACTTTCATTTACAACTTACGCTGAATAAGAAACCAGAAACGGTAGAACAAATTTTATAAATTCACAAATACCAGATGCGACAATGCTTTCGGCTTGAGGCACGGGTTATACCGTTTTTACTTTACATTCCGTGACCACCACCAACATAAATTTTTTGTCCGGTGACCCATCGTGCTTGATTTGAAGCACAAAATACAACTACATCAGCAACATCTTCTGGTAAACCTATTTTGCCTAATGGTATTGTTGGCAATATTTCTTTTTCAAGTTCAGAATTTATCCAGCCAGTTTGTACCGGGCCTAGTGAAAGTGCATTTACAGTAATACCATATTTACCAAGTTCTAAAGCTGCACTTCTTGTATAAGCCTCTAAAGCAAATTTGCTCGCCCCGTATGAAATTTCCGATGGAAAACTATATGCGCCAGCGGTGCTAATATTTATTATCCTTCCCCATTTTAATTTATTTCTAAGAAATCTACTTGCATATTCTTTAATTAATAAAACGGGTGCTTTTGTATTAACGGCAAATATTTTATCAAAAGATTCTGTGTTTACTGTGTTTGGTTTTGAAGTCCATAATTCTACTAATTCATTTTTCAATTTTTCATCTGATGGTATAAATGTATCAGCTTCCCAGTAGGCAGCATTATTTACTATAATATCAACTCTTCCAAATTTATTTTCTGCTTCATCAAATAATTTTGGAATATTTTCCGGATTGGATAAATCATATTCAGTTGCATAAGCTTCAGCGCCATTTTTTTTAATTGCTAATAATGCTTCGTCACAATTTTTTGTTTGTTGCTCAAAATAAAAAGCTTCACCATATTTTTCTTTTACATTTGTTTTTGATGAATCAGTTGATTTAGATGAACGGAAATAATGAAGAAAAACTTTGACACCTTCCTTTGATAATGCTTTTGCTGTTGCCGCACCAATTCCAAATGGATTGTTTGCGCCAGTTATCAAAGCAACTTTATTTTTCAATTTAGTATGGATCATAAGGATTTTTACAATAATCTAAACGGTATAACGATTGAGCTGAGCTGCAGGCCAGCCTGCAAGCCACGTCACACTAACCAGAACAACCGCAGATGTTCACCACTTCTCATAAAACCGTGCGGCAGCCTGTCAGCTTGAGCGACTTGTTAGCCATACAAGCTCTTAAATAACAATACTTAAATTTCCTAATCTAACTCCCTTTTGTATATATAAAGCAAATCAATCAGCAAACTGGCTGTCCAGGAAAAATCACTGGCACCACATCCTCTGCCTGTCAAAGGATGGAAGTATTCATAAAAACCTTCTTTTTGAACAAGTTCTATTGTCTTCTTAGTCAAATCCCTCGCCTCTTTAAAGAATCCATAGGTTTGTAGACCTCTAATCATTAACCAATTTATGTTGATCCACACAGGGCCACGCCAATACTTCACAGGGTCGAATTTTTTATTCCACCTTGAAACACTACACAATGGATAGCCATTATCTGGCCAATAGTCCGAGGCCATCATCGACTCAATTATCAGTTTAGCTCTTTCAACAGATGGAATTCCGGCAAATAAGGGAATAAATTTGGCTACTGTATTTGTTAGGACAATTTGATTTTCTACCAAGTCGAAATCACCATAAGCCCGGCTCCCTGCATCCCACAGTTTCATTTCAATACTGTTTTTTGTTTTCAACATCCAGCTTTTGATTTCTGAAGTATCCTCACCAAGAAGATGAGCTATCTTTTTCAATGCATCAAGCGAAGCATACATCAATGAATTGAAAAGAATTGCCTGGATAGCAAAAGGACTTTTCTCCCAAATGTGCTTTTGATTATATTCAGCCCCGCGGAAAAGCTCGACCAAATATGTATACTTGACATATTCCTCATCCGATGGCCTTTCCGTTGATGAGATCAAATTTGTATCCACACGTTTGAATTCCGGAATCCATTCTAATTTCATTCGCTGCATTGGCCCGTCCCAACGAGGAGAGTTATCCAACCCACTTTCCCAGGGATGAATAATGTAAGCAAGACCTTCCCCAAAAGGATCACGATGCACAAAGAAAAATCGCTGATATTTTATCAGCTTTGGGAAAACATCTTTCAAAAAAGCTTTGGCGCAGTCCTTATTTTGTGAATTCCTGTAAATTTGATATGCCGCGTATGACAAGATTGGGGGCTGTGTAATTCCCGAAGTTTGAATTTCTGCCGGAGAGTCATTGGTTATTTTACTACCCCAAAACTGTGGACCAGGGTGGTAATCTTCTGCTTGAGGATTAAAAATAATGTGCGGTATCATACCATTTAGCCATTGCCCTTTTAAGAGGGTAATTATCTCCTTTTGAGCTCTTTCTTCATTAAAATGCGACATTCCAATAGCAATGAAGGCAGAATCCCATTTCCATTGATGAGGATACAGGCGTGGGGCAGGTTTAGTCGAATTTCCAAGATCATTACTTTTCAAAACGCTAATAGCCTTGTCTCTCAATACTTCTAGTTCTTTTTGTTTCATCAATGGTCTCTCTTTTCTGAACCCACAAATATATGATAAAATCTCGTTGTGAATTGTGCGGCTAACTATTACTTATACTGCACGGTTAATTGTATTAGGGAACATATATATGCGCGCAGTTGCATATATACATTCCAGATGATTTAAAAATATTTCAAATTCGAAACATTTAAAAATATGCTGTGCATATATATCATCCAGCATTCTTGCAGTATATTATTTCTATAATTATAAAATATTAAACACTATTACGATTGGTATTCATCTCCAGCAAGTTCCTATCAACCAAAATTATAACATTCCCCAGCCAGCTTTGTAGTTATTCAGAAAGGGGTTTTCAACTTTACATATGTAACTTAAGGCAAATTGGTTTTAAGATCAATTGATGTTTATCAACTGATCCTTATACTTCAAATTTTATTTTGAAAACATTGAAGTTCGGAACTTAGCTCAATGAGATAGAAATCTATTTCTTTTAACATTTCTTTATAAAATTGATTAAACGTTTTAGCAATATTTTTATCAAGTTGCACATTGTTGATAAAAAAATAGTACGATTTATCAATAAAAAAGAATTTTTATTAAAAATTGACAAAAAATATTACCAATCCCTTGAAAGAGAAAATAGAAAAGTCTATCTTTAGTTAAACGTTTAACCTATTTCATTGCACATGTATCATACTA
>RCNB010002232.1_pt1 | contig 11977 bp, 11 predicted proteins | sample 2041321 | NCBI WGS metagenome assembly RCNB01 (sample SAMN09708232, study PRJNA481090) | Marine sediment metagenome, whole genome shotgun sequencing project. | reverse complement strand
GTAATCAAATTCGATTGCCGGCGTGACAAACCACCCTGGCCCGGCTAAGGGCAAGTCGACCTTTGGCGATACGTTCGCGCGCCACCCTGTGGCGCCCACATCGCGATCGAAATTGACAAGCTCGCTATCAATACCGAATCGAAGGCCAAAAGGCATTTTCCAATTGCCGTGGACCAGAACCTGCGGGACGCGCCTGTACGGTTCCTTGTCCATAGCCGGGTCCTGCAGGAGCAGATCGTCGATGGTCTGATAGTCCTGTACCTGCGCCAGCATCGAAAAATTCGGGGAATAGTAGTCGAATCGTATGTTTCGATTCAGGTGCGTAATACTCGACATGCTGAGGCTGCCGCCGAGATCCTCGTAGTACTGGCTGTCGGAAACTTCGCGCAGATTGATCTCGTTGCGCCAGCCGTTGCCGAAGAGTGTCCGGTGTTCGAAACTAAATTGGTGGCGCGCCTGATTCGTAATGTCATCGGATGGCAAGTAGTCGGCGGCGACGGTTCCTGAATTGCGTTCCGTCAGGTAACGGAACTCGGTGGCGATTTGCATGCCACGACTGGTTAATAGTCGTGGCGTAATCGTCGCGTCATAATTGGGTGCGATATTCCAGTACCACGGCACTCGAATTTCGTTGCCACTGCGTCCCGAACTGCCAATCTCGGGGGTAAGGATTCCAGACTTGCGTGCATCGCCAATCGGGAATGACAAATACGGTGCGTATAGAATCGGTACGCCCTTGAACTTCAGCTTCATGCCCTTCGCGGTTCCGACACCTCTGCCGGTGTCGAGCTCGATAGACTTTCCTTGCATCAACCAATCTTCGGAGCCCGGTGGGCAGGTTGTGTATTCGACTCCTTCGAGCGTTAGCAACCCGTTCTGGTTGATCTCTATGGCCTCGGCAGCGCCGCGAGAGTTGCTGCTACCCATCGAAAATTCCGCACCCTCGAAACGAATGCGCCCGGTGACGTAGCCAAACTCGGCCGACGTGCTGATGATCTGCGTCCCCGGATCTTCGTAGCGCACGCCACCTTCCAGGTGAAGCGCCTTTGTCTCCGGGTCATATCGCGCAGTTTCCGCGCCGGCGAGCTTGTCATCGCGCCTCAACAGGACACCGCCCGACATCACGGCGGTTGGGACGTCGCCCAGCTTCGATTCGAAACTGCCCGCCTCAAGTTGAATAGTATTGGGGTCCGGGAGTGGTGTAAGCGGCAGGAACGGTTCCCCTGAAAGTCGCTCCGTGAGCGACGTTTGGCACGATTGCGGCTCAGCGGCCAGGACGTTTGTCGTAGCCAGCAGCAGACACGCTGAAATCAGGGGTTTAGAGGACAAGTTGCAGTTCGAGTCAGGTTTCGGCCGCGGCCATTAGAGACGGGATGTTATCAGGCATTCTTATTTGTTACCTTCGCATAGTTTTCTAGGTGCTTCAACGCGTTACGGAGATTCCAGATCAGTCAATCAGACACTGCCACCGACCCCCGCAAGGCCGAATTAATTCGCTGGCTCAGCGGCATCGATGCGGTTGCCGGGTGCGAACCCGTGCCAGCTTCTCTGGATGCGAGTTTCCGACGCTACTTTCGATTGCACAAGGGCGACGAAAGTTTCATCGCAATGGACGCACCACCGCAACAAGAAGATTGTTTGCCATTCGTGAAAGTCTCTGGCTACCTCGAGGCGATGCAACTCTGCGCGCCAAGAATTCTCGAGGCCGATGTCGAAAACGGTTTTCTGTTATTGACCGACTTGGGCAGCGATGAGTATCTCGACCGGCTACAAAACGAGCCGGATTCTGCGGACGAACTTTATCACGATGCGATCCAAGCGCTCTTGATCCTGCAGCGACGCGGTGAGGCCTATCAATCGTCATTGCCGCCGTACGATGAAAAGCTCTTGCGCTTCGAACTATCGCTGTTCCGCGACTGGCTATGTGGCACGCATCTGAAGTTGAACTTCAGCGATGACGACGAGCGCGAGTGGCAGACATGTTGCGACCTGCTGGTCAGGAACGCAATGAGTCAGCCACAGGTTTTCGTGCATCGCGATTATCATTCGCGCAACCTGATGTTCATGCCGAAAGAGAACCCCGGCATTCTGGATTTTCAGGATGCGGTCGAAGGACCCTTTACCTACGATCTCGTTAGCCTGCTCAAGGACTGCTACGTTCGCTGGCCTGCTGGTCGAGTGCGACAGTGGGCGCTTCACTACTATCAACAGCTGAGCGAAAAAACACGCATTCAAGTGGATGAACAGCAGTTCTGCCGCTACTTCGAATTGATGGGTGTGCAGCGCCAGCTCAAAGCCGCCGGTATTTTCTGTCGCCTTAATTACCGCGATGGTAAGTCGCGATATCTGGGCGATGTAACGCGCACCCTTGAGTACATTGTCGAGGTTGGCCCGCGCTATGAGGAATTGAATTTTCTCCAACACCTTATTGAGGCAAGAATATTGCCCGCGTGGGACGACGCCCTATGATTGCGATGATTTTGGCAGCGGGGCGGGGGAAGCGACTCAAGCAGATCACAGAGTCAACACCAAAACCGCTGGTCGAAGTCCGGGGGAAGAGCCTGATCGAACGACATCTCCAGAACTTCTGCGCCGCCGGTATTACGGACGTTGTTATCAACCTCGGCTGGCTGGGTGACAAGATTGTTGAACGGATTGGCACGGGTTCCCAATACGGCGTAGACGTTGCCTACAGTCAGGAGGGCGACGCGCTTCTGGAAACAGGTGGCGGCATATTCAACGCCCTGCACTTGCTCGGCAATGATCCGTTCCTCGTCGTAAATGCCGATATCTATACCGACCTGCCTGTCGGAGACTTGCGATTGGCCGATGATGCACTAGGCCATCTCGTACTGGTGCCGACGCCGGACTATCGAGACAGCGGCGATTTTGATCTTGTAGACGGACTCGTTCGAAATGGCGACGCGCCGGAATTCACTTATGGCGGTATATCCATGTACCGGCCCGAATTCTTTGAAAATTGCGAGCCGGGACGATTCTCGATCGTTCCGATTATGCGCAGCACCGCCGACGCCGGGCGCATGCAAGGCTCCCTCTACAACGGAGTCTGGGCCGACATTGGCACCCAGGAACGACTGGCTGCTCTGCGGAACTCAGTCGGAGGCTAGTCCTCGCCCATATTCTCGGACTTCCATAGCATCGCCATGTGAACTCGGTCATAGCCTGTCGGGTGATCATGGAAGATGAATCGCTCTATCGGTCCGGGAGTGATCTTTCTGTACTCGCTTAACCGCATCGAAACACGCGCAAAGCCGTCAGGTTGGCGCGCGACGTTGAGGCCATAATTGTCTGCTTCCGTTTCATGGACGCGAATCATCGTATTGAACATCGGCGTCGCGGCAAAGAAATAGACGGATAAAAGCGCTGCAAACAAAGGCATTCCAGCTGTGTCACCGACGTCGCGAATCTCCCAGTTCTTACCCCAGCGTCGCACCGCTCGATTGAATCCCCAGGCGACGAAGGCAAAGCCAATCGCCAGCAGCAAGCCAAAGTAGGTCGTTCCTTTCATGCCGTGATTCAAAACGTAGTGGCCCATCTCATGGCCCATTACAGCTTCGACTTCCTCGGGAGACGTGCGCAGCAACAGATTGTCGTTGAGGCTGATGCGGGTCGTGCCAAACGCGCCGCTTACATTTGCGCTGATGCGGGTGGTCTGACGCGATGCATCGAACCAGTAGACGTCGTCGCCCGGAATGCCATTCGCATGCGCCATCGACATGATTGAGGCCTGTAGCGGGCTGTCTTCGAGCGCCTTGTAGTCATTGAATAGCGGAGAGAGGTAAACAGGTGCTATGAAATTGACGAACATCAGGAAAGCGACCGCTACGCCGGTACCCCATATCCACCAATTCTCTTTCGTCTTGCGAATGACGCCGTAAATGAGCGTCAGTATCAGGCTGCCAAGTACGATGCCAACTAACAGACCCGTGAATTGGTCACCCATCCAGGCACCGAAGGTTTGCGTGGCCATTTCATAACTGTGTTCCCGGAAGAAGCCCTGGTAGACACTGAGCGGAAATGAAAGGACCGCAACGACAACAATGTACTGCATGCTGTAAATGATGGTGTGCAACCAACGCCGACGACTAAAACGTTCAGAAAAATCGCGCATGCGGGCGGACAATCGAGTGCCCAGCAATATCCACGCGACGCCGAGGCCATACAAAAGGCCCCAGAGCAGCAACCAATAGTTGCCTTCCATATAGGCGTTCGACTTCGCGCGCTGGTCCGCGCTGAGCAAATTGATGTAGGCCTCTGTTGCCTTGTCGACATCGAAGTCAGGTCCGGCTTCGGCGCCTGAGGGTATTTCGAGAACAACAGGCTCGACGGCATCCTGCGCTTCTGCAACCGGTATGGAAAAACCGATAATCAGAAGCAGTGCGATCCCACAAAGCACGCTTGAAAAAATACGATTCATGCTACGACCCCCAAGTACCCACCGAATACGACTAACGCACAGCATAAAGTAACAATTCAAAATTTATCAAATTAGTTTGAAGGTTTCCGATCCTCGAGGCACTCACTATGAGAATACGGTCATATCGGCCATGTTGAGAGACGTACACTGGGACTAAGGAGAGCAGCATGAAGACTTGTGTGGAATATAAAGGCCTGATTGACGGGCGGCCGGATATCAATGAATCTCAGGAGACTGAGCTGGCGTCGCATTTGCGGGGCTGCGGCGATTGCTCGGACTATCTGGCAAACGCAGATAGAACAGCGTTGTTGTTTCGAGAACTGCGATCTTCCCTTGCCGCGAGCGCCGAGTCTGATCATGCCTTTGCGGCCTTCTCGGTCAGGTTGAAGGAATCAGGCCGACAGGCGTTCTGGGCTGTAGCTGGCGCAGTCGTTTTCTTCGTTGGCGCGCTCGCTATTGCCATTCGCGGTGATCTAACCGCCGTCGGCAGCGTAGTTCTCTTGAGCGGTGGTCTTATCTGCAGCTATCTCGCGTGGTGGCTCGCCCGAGGTGGACTCGCCATGCCCTCGCGAAAACAGCCGACTGCGGGGTTTTACGAGCAGTGGCGGCGAACCCTCGAACGACGGATTCGGCTTACAACGATTGTCACTGCGATTGTTTCGGCCGAGATCGTTCTCGTCCTGTTACTTCCCGCTTTCCTGGGTCGACCGCTGCTAGTCGACGGGGCACCGTTCCTGCTTGGGTTCCTGTTCGTATCCGGGATCGGCGTGGCTAACACGATATTTCTGGAGCTGCCGAAACTGAAACGTGAATTGGCGTTAGTTCAGGAAAGCGAAAGTGCCTGATTCGACGGTTTCCGAAGTCTTCAAGGAGCACTACCCGTATGTGCTGCGACTGGCGACAAGCCTGACCGGTGATTACGAAATGGCCAAGGATATTTCGCAAGATGTATTTGTCGGGGTCGTTAAAGGACTCAGCGCATTTCGCGGCGACTCGGCGCTAAGGACGTGGATTTATCAAATCACCGTGCGGACGTCGGGACGGCACCTGGCAAGACGCAAACGGCACGCCGGGCAGGCGTTGGACATGGAAAGTCTGCCTGGCGTGGATTCGGCTGAAAGTGGCACGGCGATGATCGAACTCATCGCCGCGCTCAATAGGCTTCCGCTGGGTTCGAGGACGGTATTGTCACTTGTGGCGATAGAGGGTCTTTCGCATCAGCGGGTTGCTGACGTTCTCGGTATTCCGGTCGGCACCGTTTGGTCGCGCCTGCATACTGCGCGGAGCCAACTAGCCAGGTTCCTGGCATAGCGCGAGCGTATTTTCTTTCATTCTGCCGAAGATGATTCTATGAATGGATGTGTCGCAGGAAATGGGGAAGAAACTTGTCCGCCGCGGACTCAAGGTCCAGATCAATGCCCAGGCGATGCAGATCCGTCATTTGTAGCTCGGCGTAGCCGCAGGGATTTATTCGCGTGAAAGGTTCGAGATCGACTTCGACGTTGAGCGCCATGCCGTGAAAGCTCGAGCCGCGGCGAATACGTAGCCCGACACTTGCGAGTTTTTCGCCGTCAACGTAAACGCCCGGCGCATCTGCACGGGCTTCTGCTTCAACATCGTAATCCTTTGCGAGATCGACCACGCTCTGTTCGAGCGCGGTAACCAGATTACGAACGCCAATATTTGAGCGCCGAATATCAATCAGCGGGTAGATCATCAGCTGGCCCGGCCCGTGAAACGTGACCTGACCGCCTCTATCGATCTGCACGACCGGAATATCGCCGGGTGCAAGCAAATGTTCTTCGCTCGCGTTGAGTCCCATCGTAAAAACGGGTGGGTGTTCGACGAACCAGATTTCGTCGGGCGTTTCTTCGTCACGCGCGTCAGTGAATGCCTGCATCTCGCGCCACAGCGGTACGTATTCCTGCCGGCCACGAAAAATGGTTTTCATAGTGCCATCAGAACGTCATCGTGTCCCGAGACGTCACGGTAGATATCGTCAAGCTGTTGCTGGCTGGTGGCGGTTACGGTGATCGTCACAGACACGAAGTTGCCTTTGCCGCTCAGGTTTACCCGTATGGCTTCTTCGTCGACGGGCCCAACGTGGTTCTCGATAAGAACTCGCACCGTCGTGCGAAACTCCGGCGTGTCCCGTCCCATCATTTTAATAGGAAACTTGCAGGGGAATTCTATGGCCGACTCTTCGTTCATGTTATTCGAACCAAAGACTCACATTGTCTTTCGTGCGTTGCCAAAACGATCCCTCTGGATTGTCGTCCAGCGCCCGTAAACTGGTGCTCTGCAATTCCTCGCCCTCAAGACTGATGGTGAGGGTCGCAACCGGTTGTCCGGCAGCGATCGGCGCAGTGACGATGGCGGGAATATCCAGCTTGGACTCCAGATTATCGTAAGAACCGCGACGTACCGTGATGTAGAGATCTTCGAGAACGCCCAATGACGAATACTCGTTCGCTGATTTCCAGATTCGGGCGGTAGAGATTGGCTCGCCCGCCTTGAACAGCAATCGTGTTTCGAAAAAACGGAAGGCGTAGTTCACGAGTGCCTGACTACCATCAGCGCGGGCCTTGGTGCTCGACGTACCAAGAACCACTGAAATGATACGCATGTCGTCGCGCTTGGCAGATGCGACCAGACAGTAACCTGCAGCTTCAGTGTGGCCTGTCTTCAAGCCATCAACGGAATCGTCACGCCATAGCAGCGAGTTACGATTGCTCTGTTTGATGCCGTTGTACGTGTACTCTTTTACCGCGTGCCATTTGTAGTATTCCGGAAACTCTTCGATGATCGCGCGCGCCAGCGTCGCAAGATCACGTGCGGTAGTTCTGTGATCGTCGGCGGGCAGGCCGGTCGCATTCTGAAAATGACTGGAGTGCATGCCGATAGCCGCCGCATGTTGATTCATCATCTCGGCGAATACGCTTTCGCTACCGGCGACATGTTCGGCGAGCGCAACGCTCGCGTCATTACCGGATTGCACGATCATGCCAAGCAGGAGCTCCTGAACCGTTACGCGAGTATTCACTTCGATAAACATGCGTGAGCCTTCTGTGCGCCACGCTTTTTCACTGACGGTCACTTCATCATCGAGCGAAATCTGACCCTGCTGCAGGGCTTTGAAGACCACATACGTCGTCATGATTTTGGTGAGGCTTGCCGGGGCGAGAGACTCGTCAGCATTGAGCGCGGCAATCTCGTGACCCGTCGTGCTGTCGATGACCAGATAACCCTTCGCTCCAATGATCGGCGCGGCGGGAGTCGGCATGGTTGCCGCATAAGCATTCGAAAAACAAAGGAAAAACAGAATCGTGAGCGCGATGCTAAATCGTTGGGACATAGGGCCTCTGGTGGTCAAATAAGCGGGATCGGCGCGTATTGTACGCGGCTACTCAGTAATAAGGTAAGGGTCTGTAATACCGAGCTCTTCGAGCTCATCCACAACCTGGTCGTACTGAACGACGTCCGCAACAGGTCCGATACGGACGCGAAACAGCGTGGCGCTGGTCGTTTTGTCTTCGTGGATGAATCCGTTTTCGATGCCGGACTGCGATAAGACGGCGAGTCGTCGTGCGGCATTCGCACGATCGCCAAAGGCGCCGACCTGGATAAAGATGCGAGGTGTTACCGAAGTCGACGCAACGGCAGGCGTTGAAACCAGCGATTTTGGCGGTGCGGTAGTCACGCGAACGGGGCGATCGCCTTTCGGCTTATCAAAGCTAATGGCCGTGACTTCAACCAGACTGGTGCCATCGGCAACCATGTCGAGTTTCAATGCGGCTGCATACGACAAATCGATGATGCGGTTGTGAACGAACGGGCCTCGGTCGTTGACGCGAACAGTGATCGTTTTGTTATTACGCAGATTTCGAACTTTCACATAGGTAGGAAGCGGCAAAGACTTGTGTGCCGCCGTCATCGCGTACATGTCGTAAGGCTCCTGGCTCGATGTCGGCTTGCCATCGAACTGTTTGCCGTACCACGAAGCGACGCCGCGTTCCGTGTAGCCGGCGCTGCTGTCCATAACTCGGTAGGTCTTGCCCCAGACCTCGTACTCTGGCCCATTGCCGCGATCCCGGCCATTGCCATATTTACTGCGCGGCTCCGGTCGCGGCACGGCATCGCCGGGCAGCTCTGGAATGCGACCGCTGCCGGGACCATCGGGTTTGATTTTGTTTCCGCCGCAGCCCGCAATTGCCATCGAGAGTGTGAATAAAACGATGTGCGACGAACTAAGACGCATCGGCATTCACTTTCGATGAAATCTGCTGACCGAGCTGATGGACCGCGAGCGCATACATAACGCTGCGGTTGTACCTCGTGATGACGAAGAAATTGTGAAAGCCGACCCAGTGCTCGATGCCATCATCGCCTTCGTAAGTAAGTAGCTGACCTTTACTGTCGGCACACAAATCTGTCGCAAACATGACACCCTTTTTGCTTAACGATTCCACAGTGTCTGTGACTGTGAGCGCGTTAGCAGGTTCCGGAACCGCGCCATTCCATGCGCTACTCAATGTCGCTTGCGTCGCGACCGCTTCGTCGACGCGCCACTTATGTGCGAGGAAGTAGTTCGCAATACTTCCAGACACATCCGCCCAGTTGTTCCAGATGTCGCGTTTACCGTCGCCCGTTGAGTCGACAGCGTACGCACGAAAGCTGGACGGCATGAACTGCGGTCGGCCCATCGCGCCGGCGTACGATCCCATTGGCGTTAAAGGATCCAGTTCTTCTTCACGTGCAAGGATCAGGAATTCCCTGAGCTCTTTCGTGAAAAAAACAGAGCGCTTCGGATATTCAAAGGCAAGTGTTGCCAGTGCGTCGATAACCCGGTCTTTGCCGGTGATGCGGCCGAAGTAGGTTTCAACGCCGATAATGCCAACCAGCATCTCGATTGGAACGCCCGTTTCGAGCTGAATGCGCTCGAGCATTTCTTTGTTATCGCGCCAAAAGGTGGCACCGGCATCCACGCGTTCTTTGGTAATGAAGATCTTGCGGTATTCGCCCCACGTAAGAGTCCGCTCCGCTGGCGTCGATATCTTCTTGATGATTGTCGCCTTGATCTCCGCCTTGGCGAGCAGGCTGACGAGCGCGTCGCGGTCAAAGTCATGCGTATTGACCATTTCATCAATGAATGCGACGACATTTTTCTGGCCGAGATCGACATAGGTCGTGTCGGCTGCCGTGGCGGGAGATGCGAAAATGAGTAGCGCAAGAACGCCAGCGAGCAGTGTTTTGTTTGTCATCGGGTCTTCATTAGCGAGGCAAAAGTTTCCGGTGTGAATGGATCGACATCAGAATACCGAATCCGGCCATCAGCGTCACCATAGACGTACCGCCAAAGCTGACAAGTGGCAACGGCACGCCGACCACGGGAACAATACCGGTGACCATTGCCGTATTGACGAAGACATAGACGAGAAACGTCAGACTGATGGAACCGGCCAGCAATCGGGAATAAGTATCGTGTGCCTGAATAGCGATATAGAGGCCGCGCCCGATGACGAACATGTACAGGGTGAGCAAACTTAGAACGCCGAGCAGGCCAAATTCTTCGCCGAGAACCGCGAAGATAAAGTCGGTGTGTCGTTCCGGCAGGAATTCAAGATGCGCCTGCGAACCATTGGTCCAGCCTTTGCCAAATAATCCGCCCGAACCGATGGCGATCTTGGATTGAATGATGTTGTAGCCGGCGCCGAGAGGATCACTGTCCGGGTTAAACAACGTGAGTACGCGTTGCTTCTGATAGTCCTGCATGAAGGTCCAGAGCACGAGCGCGCCCGGTACGGCCATGATGCCGAGTCCGAATATCAGCTTGAACGACATGCCGGCGAGGAGAATCACGATGATGCCGGAGGCCGCGATCAGCAGAGACGTTCCGAGGTCCGGTTGTCTGGCGATCAGGTAAGTCGGAATCGCGATGAGTATGGCTATGACCGCAAGGTGTCCGACCTTGGGCGGGATTTGGCGGTCATGCAGGAACCAGGCAGTCATCATCGGGACGGCAAGCTTCATGGCCTCGGAGGGCTGAAAACGAACGCCAATGTCGAGCCAGCGACGCGCGCCCTGACCAACGTCGCCCTTGGTCAGAACCAGTACGAGCAATATCAAGCCAGCCAAATAGCCCCATGGCGTCCAGCGACGCAGGAAATCAGGCGGCAATTGCGCAACGATCAGCATGGCGATTAGCGCGACGCCCAGGCGAACGGCTTGATTGATCAGGAGAAGTGAGTCTTCGCCCGAGGCGCTGTAGAGGACGAACAGGCCGAAGATACAGATTATGAGCAGGCCGCCCAGCAATGGGCCGTCAACATTGAGCCTTCGGATCAGTCCCGAAAAACTCGCGATCGGCGCAGTCTTGTGGGACAGCATGCGCTGCGTTTCACCTAGCCGGATCATCACCGTATCCCAGGTACTCGTCCATTACCGCCTTGGCGATCGGTGCGGCGACACCACTGCCACTGCTGCCGTTTTCGACAATGACCGCGACCGCTATACGCGGATTCTCGAACGGTGCGAATGATATAAAGAGTGCGTGGTCACGCTGTCGTTCCTCAATCTCGTCTTCGTCGTACTCTTCGTCCTGCGCGATCGAAACGACTTGCGCGGTGCCGCTCTTACCGGCCATTTCATAGGGTGCGCCCAAACCGACGGCGCGGGCAGTGCCACGCGGACCCTGCATAACGTCGTGCATCGCTTCGAGAACATTATCCCAATAGAATTCATTGCTAATCGCGACGTCGTCCAGCGCTTCAGGTTGCACCATCACACGTTCGCCACTTAGCGGGTCTTCGATCGCTGCGACGAGATGTGGCTTGAAACGGACGCCACGCGTACTCAGGGTTCCGGCAGCCGAGGCGAGTTGCAGCGGCGTCGTTAGCATGAATCCCTGGCCGATTGACGCGATGACTGTTTCACCGTGATACCAGCGTTTGTTGTCGCGATCGCGAAAATTGTTGCGTTTCCATTCACGTGACGGGACGAGGCCGGGTCGTTCACCCAGTAGGTCGACACCAGTCCGGGACCCTAGTCCGAACTGCGTGAGGTACTTGTGCATATTGTCGATGCCGAGATCGGTGCTAACTTCGTAGAAATACACGTCGCAGGATTGCGCGATGGCATCGTGCAAATCGACGGGGCCGTGACCCGCAGGTTTCCAGTCACGATAACGATGTTCGTCGCCTTCCAGCTGGAAGTAGCCGATGCAGACGGTCTTGCGAGTGAGATTCGTCGCGCCGGTTTCAAGCGCGGCCAGCGACAGCATCGGTTTGATCGTAGAGCCGGGTGGGTAGGTGCCGAGTACGGCTCGATTGAACAGCGGGACGTCGGGGTTGTTTTGTAGCGCGTCGTATTGCTCATTGCTCATGCCAACGGCGAATAGGTTCGGGTCAAATGATGGCGCACTCACCAACGCCAAAACTTCTCCCGTTGTTGGATCGATAGCGACGACCGCGCCGCGCCTTCCTTCAAGGGCGTTGTAGGCGACGCGTTGCAAATCCAGATCAAGACTCAGATAGATATTAG
>RCNB010002230.1_pt1 | contig 11977 bp, 9 predicted proteins | sample 2041321 | NCBI WGS metagenome assembly RCNB01 (sample SAMN09708232, study PRJNA481090) | Marine sediment metagenome, whole genome shotgun sequencing project. | reverse complement strand
AGGTTGGCAATCATCTCGTTTCCAGGCCCTCCCAGGATCATGGGTGGCAGATAGGTTCCCGCCGTCAACACGAAAACGAGCAAACTGCCGGCACTTACACCCGGAAGGCTCAGCGGAAGAGTCACTTCCTTGAATGCCTGCCATTCGGTGCAGCCCATGCTTCTGGCCGCTTCAAGGAGGCTTTTATCGATACCGTCCAAACTCACGTAAATGTTCAATATCATAAAGGGTAAAAGATACTGAATAAGGCCCATCAGTACCGATCCCTCGTTGTAGAGCATGCCCAGCGGACCGGATAGTAGCCCTATTCTTATGAGAAAGTGGTTGATCAGACCAGTATCGCCAAGGATATTGATCCAGCTCATGGTCCTGATGATAAAGCTGATCCAGAAAGGGAGCATAATGAGAAGCAGGAGGACTGCCTTGTATCTGGTAGTGCTTCGATAGAAGAAATATGCCGGGATATAGCCCATTACCAGGCACAAAGCGACAGTCTCAAAAGAAATACGGATGGTTCGGAGAAGGATAGAAGGATAAAAAAAGTCGGCGAAGAACTTGGCGTAATTACCGAATTGAAACGCCGGGATGTCAGCGCCACTGGGCGCGCGCAGCCAGAAACTGTACACCACGATAAAGCACACCGGAATGACCAGCAGAAAGAAGACAGCACTCATTGCTGGTGCGAGCAAAGCGGCAGGTTTCCAGAGTTTATTCTGCATTAGATTAAGTAGAAAAGCTTAGTATACTACAAAAGGCCAAAGTATGCCCTCTCACTATATGAAAAGGGATGCAAAGTCAATTGCATAATCCGCCAACTAAAGAGAGTGGGAGCATCCGGTCCGTTTGGGTTTGCGCCCCGGAGGGTGAAGCGAGAAATCTTCTCAGTGTAATTCTTTGAGAACATTAGATTACTTGCTTCGATTGAAATGACAGATCCAAATAAGTCCGACTTTTAGCGAAACTGTAAGGTTTTTCATTCAAAATAAGGTGTTAGGCTCATTTTCGACAGGTTAATTTTAAAGCTCTTTGATAACAGCCGGTTATAGGCATAAAATGTAACATCTCAATAAGTACGGGCACTCCTACTGCTTCCCCCTTTTACAAAGGGGGATTGAGGGGGATTTTCTAATACAGCCCGGGTTAATTGAGAACTTACCCTTTTAGCAGATAACTATCAGAATGCGCACGGAGGATTCCGATACCGAACACACATTGAGGACTGAATACTCCAGTTTGAAGAGTTGAGGGAATGAAGGATTAAGGGTTTTAGAAATTTTGAGAAGATTATTAAATATAATGATAATTTGTAATTATAGCTTGACAAACAATGTGTAGATTTGTATAGGAGAAAAGACAAATATTGAAGGAGATCAGTTCTGTGAGTTGGAAACGCGAGGTTGACGAAATAATCCTACGGCGAAAGCTGGCCGAGAAAATGGGCGGGACCGAGAGTGTGGCCCGTCACCACAAAGCCGGCAAGTTAACGGCTCGAGAGCGGGTTGATAATATCCTCGATCAAGGAACTTTTAGCGAAATCGGTGCCCTTACCGGAGCGGCCAAATACGACGAGAAGGGAAAACTCATAGACTTTACCCCGGCAAATGTGGTGATCGGATCCGGCCAGATCAATGGCAGGCGGATAGTCGTATCAGCTGAGGATTTTACGGTGCGAGGTGGATCCTCTGAAGCCACAATTTCTGACAAGTGGATATGGGCTGAAACCATGGCCCTGGAAATGCGTATCCCCCTCGTGCGTTTGGTCGATACTGCTGGGGGCAGCATCAAGCTCTTGGAGAAAATGGGTGGAACCAAACTCCCAGGATACCGGACCTGGAAGTACTTTGACCTGCTCGGCACGGTTCCTGTTGCGAGTGCGGCCTTGGGTTCAGTGGCTGGGTTAGGGGCGGTTCGTGTGGTCGGTTCACACTTTTCCGTCATGGTAAAAGGCATCAGTCAGGTATTTGCTGCCGGTCCACCCCTGGTTACTCCCGCTACAGGTGAGAAGTTCAGCAAGGAAGAACTGGGCGGCTATCAAATTCACGCCCGGGGAAGCGGGGTAGTCGACAATGAGGCCGAAAACGAGGAAGATGCCTTTCGCCAAATTCGATGGTTTCTGTCTTACCTGCCACCCAATATCTATCAGCTCCCGCCCCGGTGGGAGTGTGATGACGATCCCAACAGGCGTGAAGAGAAACTGCTCTCAATTGTGCCACGCAACAAAAGACTCACCTACGATGCCCGCGAGTTGCTGCGCCTGGTCTTTGATCGGGGCTCTCTCTTTGAGATTGGCCTGTACCAGGGCCGCTCTGTGGTCTCTATGTTTGGGCGGCTGAACGGATATCCGGTGGGTGTGATGATCAATGACACGAGGTTTTTTGGCGGGGGCATGGACGCTGCAGCTGCTGAGAAAACCATACGTTTCGTTGACCTCTGTGACACCTTCCATCTGCCCATTGTCAGCTTTACAGACCAGCCGGGAGTTGTCATTGGACTGCCCGCCGAAAAGGAGGGTACGATTCGAATTGCGGTCCGGGCGCTTCAGACGATCGCCCAGAGCCGTGTTCCCTGGGTCTCCATGATTGTTCGCAAGGCCTTTGGCGTCGCAGGGTCAGCCTATGGGCGACAAGACGATCTCAACCTCCGCTATGCATGGCCTTCAGCAATTTGGGGTTCGTTGCCCATTGAGGGTGGCGTGTCCGCAGCTTACAGGAGAGACATTGAGGCCTCCGAGGACCCAGAGGCCAGACGGCGAGAATTGGAACAATATTACGATAATCTTCAATCCCCATTCCGTACCGCAGAAAAGTTCGGCGTACAAGACATTATTGACCCGCGTGAAACTCGACCCATCCTGTGTGATTGGGTTGAGCAGGCCTATAATATATTGCCCCAGCAATTAGGACCCACTTCTAAAATGATGCGTGTATAGAATTCCTTAGAATGAAGTCGAGGATTGGTAGGACATTATCAGGCTATTATCCAAGAAAGAGGACGACATGGTTGTTCCGAGACGAATACAGGAATCTGACAAACTGACCGACGGTCCTCTCCCACTCTACTATCAGATCGCCAACCTGATCCGAAACGAGATCTTGGGCGGAAACTGGCCATATGACAGCCTGCTTCCTACCGAGGAGAAATTGGTCAAGAAATACGGAGTAAGCCGACCAACCATTCGGAATGCAAAGGCGGTGCTGACTGATGAGGGCTTTATTCACAGTATTAAGGGCTCGGGCTGCTACGTGAACAGCCGAGAGACCTGGAAGACCCAGCCTCCTACCGTAGAGAATCTTAATGATATCTTCCACTTCGGCTCTAAAATGTCCTTCAAAATCCATGAGTTTGGAATGGTTTCAAACACAGAGGAGATTAGGAGCAGGCTCAAGAACCCTCAAGATCGGTTCGTTTTTCAGATTAGAGGCGTGCGTTGGTACCAGGATCAGCCCATTTCATATGTGGTCTACTATCTGCCTTTCCGGTTTGGCTCTCGGATTCCACTGGAAAGCCTGAACGAGAATCCCTTTATTCCGCAGATTGAAAAATTGGCAGGCATTCAGGTGGTGCAGGGGGTTCAGAACATCTCTCTCGGTCAGGCCGACAATACAGCAGCCAAACATTTAGACCTAAATGAAGGCCACGCTGTCCTTATCGTAAGAACAGTGTATGTTGACGAAGAGAATCAACCAATCGAGTATGTTGAGACACAGTATCGGAGTGAGTTGCCCTATTCTATCCGAGTGAGGCGGAATTAGACTTCATGGGCTGTACTGCATCTTAAGGAGGTGCTGAAGCATGAAGCCGGGAATCTTATTTATGTGGCCGGTAACCCGCTATAGGGACCGAACCGCCATTGTTTTCAAAGATAGGCGATTAACCTTCTCCCAGATGGACGTCCGGATTAACCGCCTCAGCCACGGTCTGCTTGCCCTGGGAATGACCACTGGCCACAAAGTGGCCGTGCTCCTGAACAACAGTCTGGAGAGCGCCACATCTATCCTGGCCATTCCTCGAGCTGGTTTGACCTACATCTCCCTCAACGCCCGGCACTCGGCCAAGGAGCATATGGATGTCCTTAACGATTCCGAGACAGATGCGGTCATTGTCGGGGAGGCGTTCATCGACAACCTGGAGCCGATTTTCCCATCAGTTCCAAGCCTCAAACACGTTATTGTGGCTGGCACATCGCAACCAGGCCGGTTGACCTATGATGAATTGGTGGTCGACCAGCCCGAGACCATACCCGACTTGGACGTGGACTACGACAAAGACATCGAGCGGATTCAATATACCTCCGGCACCACTGGTAGGCCTAAGGGCGGTGTCTGGCCATTCCGTGTTGGCTATAACGTAATTGCCAACATCCTGATGAACATGGACCAGCCCATCGGACCGGATACGGTTAACCTCAATATTGGTCCACTCACCCATGCGGCAGGCCTGATGATGATGGTCTATTATTGCCGGGGCGCAAAAAATATTGTTCTGCCCCGCTTTGATGAAGAGGAAATCCTCAAGGCCATAGAACGTGAGCGGGTTACTTCACTCTTGCTTATCCCTACCATGCTCTACCGGGTGCTTATGGTCCCCAAACTTTCCTCCTATGACCTCAGCAGCGTTAATAGAATCTGGTACGGTACAGCCCCCATGGCCGTGGATAGGCTGAAAGAGGGAATCCGCATCTTTGGGAGGGTCTTCCGCCAGAACTACGGCATGACAGAATGTGCCCAACCGATCACCTTCTTGGGGCCGGAAGATCACGTCATCGATGGAACAGAGACACAGACGAAGAGGCTTTTTTCAGCCGGTCGGCCGGCAATGGGAGTTGAGGTAAAAATTGTGGATGAGGAAGACAAAGAAGTCAAACCGGGCGAGACTGGTGAGATCCTGATACGTACCGACAAATTAATGAAAGGGTACTGGAAAATGCCTGCTGAGACAGCCGAGGCATTCAAGGACGGCTGGTTTCATACACGCGATATGGGCATGATGGATGAAGAGGGTTATGTCTACCTTATGGACCGCAAGTCTGATATGATCATTTCGGGCGGTTTTAATATCTATCCCCGAGAGGTGGAAGACGTTATCATGTCTTACCCCGGCGTGGCTGAAACGGCCGTAATCGGTGTCCCGGATGATATGTGGGGTGAGGCAATCAAGGCCTTTGTCGTCCCCAAAGCAGGTATGGAACTGACCGAAGCTGAAATCATAGGGTTCTGCAAGGACAATCTTGCCAGTTACAAAAAGCCCAAGAGCGTGGATTTTATCAAGGAGGTTCCTAAGAATCTTTACGGCAAAATAAACCGTCGGGCGCTCAAAGAACCTTTCTGGAAGGTTCTGGATCGACGAGTCCATTGAAACGATGGGTGGTCGTTTTGGAGGTAGTTAAACACACACTTTCAATAAAAAGGAGGATCACCATGAGTGAGACAAGAAAGTATCGAATACCAAAGGCATCCAGATTCATGATCGGTGTGGCAACGATCATGATGCTGTCCCTGGCCCCCATGCCAGTCCTTGCAGGCCAGACAGCCGTTCTAAATGGATTGGATAAGTCCACATGTTCAAGCGATGACATTAGGACAAAAAGCCTACGTGCTTTGGTCAAAGGCTTTACCGAACGCGACGAAGTGCCAGGCGCGGCTCTTCTCATTGCCCAGCACGGCCAGGTTGTTTTTAGGGAGGCCTATGGTTGGGCGGATGTCAAAGCCAAGAGGCCTTTCACCGTGGACACAATGGTTCTTACTGCATCTGCGACTAAACCACTTTCAGCTTCCTCAGTAATGGCACTGGTTGACCAAGGCAAGATATCATTGGATGACAAGGTTTCAAAGTACTTGCCTGCATTTGGTAAACTGAGGGTTAGCAAGACAGGTGCTCACGCCCCTTCACCGACTATTCGGCATTTGCTCTCGCACACTTCGGGGCTTTTCGGGCTTGTTGGTGCGACCAAGGCGGGCATGAGAGCTGTTCGCGACCTCAAGAACCTGAACCTTACCGAATCGGTGGAGATTATTTCCAAGGAAGAATTGGTGGTCCCGCCAAGTGAAAGTTTTAACTACGGAGGCTCTAATTATCAGGTGGCTGCCCGTGTTGTGGAAGTTACAGCCGGAAAGCCCTTTGATCTCTTTATGAAAGAACAACTTTTAAATCCGCTGAAAATGAATGAAACATACTTTAGGCCTGGACCAAAAAACGACATCGTCCGGGTGGCGACAGCATACAAGTTTGTTTCGGAAAAAGGTTTAATTCCTATACGCGCCTATGGCCCCGACCCTGACAGAAAATTGATCCTGGCCAGTGGTGGACTCTATTCGTCTCTCAATGATCTGGCAATCTTCCTCCAGATGCACCTGAATGAAGGCACCTATGGCTCATCGCGGATTCTCACGCCCCTTGCGGTCATCGAGATGCAGAAAAAGCAGACTGGGACTAGCAAAGCCGAGTATGGCCTTGGTTGGTTCAGAGATCGAATGGCCAAAGACGGTCGGGCTCTGTCAATCAATCATCCTGGTCTTTTCGGAGCTCTGGTATGGATCGACAAAGATCGGGATCTTGTTGGGGTCCTTTTTACCTCGGTGCTTTGGCCTGGGCGCAAATCTCTTTACAAAGAGCTGAAAGAAAAGGTGCTTGAGCTTTTTCCGCCCGGTTCATGAAGCGAGCGGAAAGGATCTAGACGCGCAGGGATAAGGGGCGGGACACAGGTTTTCCTGGTCGAAGTTGAGAAGAACCGACGCAATCAACAGACACATTAGAAATGGCCCAAGTCTTTTTAGAACATTTTTGATCCCAAGGCCCATTGAGAGTAAGGAAGTTTTTAGGAGGAGAAGTAAAAACACACATTTTTAACAAAAAGGAGGGACATCATGAAAAGATCAGAAATGCATTTTAAGGTAAGCGGATTTGTGGGTTTTATCGTCGTAACTATGTTGGTGATGGTAATATCTGTTCTTATGGCATCGGCATCCGAAAGCAAGGTCTATAAGGCTCGGCTTTCTTACCACTGGGGTCCCAAGCACATGTCGGCAATAATGGCCAACAAGTTCGCCGAGGAGTGCAAGAAGGCCACCAACGGACGGTTAGACATCGAAGTCTTCCCTTCGGGCCAGCTGTTCAACATAAAACAAATTCTCCCTGCCGTGTCACAGGGAAGTGTTGAGATGGGGGGCGTTGTCGGCGTGTTTTTCATGAGGGGTGACAACAATTTCTACATGTTGGGTTTGCAGCGATTTTTCAACGGCTTCCAGCAAAAGCGGGATTTCTGGGAGAAAACCCCGGCCGGTAAAAAGGTCTGGGAGGGCTTCCAGAAGAAGTTGGGCTTTAAGATCCTGTCCTACATCCCGGTCGGCCCCTGCTGTTACTTCTCTTCCAAGCAACTGGACTCGATCGCTGCTTTTAAAGGGCTCAAGGCCCGCTACCTTATACCCACTGAGAAGGCTTCCTTCAAGGTCCTTGGTACGAAATATGTCGGGGTCAGCACCGCCGAGGTCTACACGGCACTCAAGACCGGTATGATCGACACTGTCTCCACTGTGCCTTCAGCCATTAAGGCTTACAGCTGGTGGGATTACCTGAAGTACGCCCAACTCCCTTATACCCTGTATGCAGACGCTTATATAACCGTAAACACCAAGTGGTGGGACACCTTACCCAAAGAAATCCAGGACATCGTTCTTAATGACGTGGGCCCCAGGATATCCAAAGAGGCTACAGATAGCGTTATGGACTTTTCAGACAGTATCCTTAAGGAATTAGTAGAAAAGCACGGAGGCACGGTTTCGCCTCTGCCTGAGGCCGAGATCAAGAAGCTGAAAGAGTTGGATAAGACCATAATATGGCCCGAAATAGCCAAGAAGATTGATCCGGCCCTATATGAGGCTGCCAAGAAGTTCACCGGTAATGAATAGGAACTAGTGCGGTTCGGCTGTCCGGTGGTCAGATGCTTCTCGGGAAGCCCGCTAAAAACAGTCTCGGCGAGGCACCTGACCTTCGGGTGAGGGAAATGTCCTATGGAAAAGGTACTAGGGTACTACCAAAAAATAACCGGAGTGCTGTCAAAAACCATTTTGGGCTTTGCCGCCGCTATCATCGGGTTGGATGTTCTTTCCATCTTCTCGGAAGCCGTGAGCCGTTACGTATTTGGGGAGAGCCGGGCGTCCATGGAAGAGATCCCCCGTCTCCTTGTACCTTTCATCGTCTTTCCGATGATGGGTGTTCTCTTGAAACTCAAAAAGCACATCGCTGTGGATATTCTCCCTGAGCGGCTCAAGGGTAAGGCGCGTTCCCTTCTTTTGATCATTGTCTATTCGATAGTTGTAGCTGTGGCCGTCCAGTTTCTTATTGCAGGAGTGATTGCGGTCAGATACTACTTCCAGATGGGCTTTGAGATCCAGGGCGAGCTGGTCTTTCCGGTCTGGATAAGCTATCTGGCCTTCCCGGTTGGCTTCGGCCTGCTGGTCCTGTTTGCCGTTGAGCTTCTGCTGCAGGAGTTGTTGACGCTCAACAACCTCGTCAAGGAGGCTGCATAGTGATATATCTATCTGTAGCCCTGGGCGTCATCACTCTCGCCATCTCTGTGCCAATCTTCTTGGTCTTTGGCCTTTCAGGAAGCCTTGTGGTTATTAATGCCCTGAAACTGCCCTGGAGCCTCCTCACTCAAATTACCTTTGACTCGATTACCAAGTATATACTGCTTGCCATTCCGCTCTTCATCTTTTCAGGGATGGTCATGGTGGAGGGGGGTATGGCCCGTCGACTGGTGGATGTCTTCACCAGCGCTGTCGGGCACTGGCGGGGCGGCCTGGGTATTGCCATGGTCCTGACCATGGGGTTTTTCGGAGCGCTGTGCGGTTCGATCCTTGCCGCCATCGTTGCCGTGGGCACAATCATGGTGCCCATTATGGTAGAGAAGGGTTACCCCAGGCCCTTTGTGGCTGCATTGGCCGCCTGCTCGGGTTTCCTGGATGTCCTGATCCCTCCCAGCAATGGGGCGATCATCTTTTGTGCCATAACCGGCGCAAATGTGGCAGAGGCCTTTGCCGCCGGGATTGTGCCTGCCTTTGTGTTCGGCGGATTACTCATACTGGTAGTCCTTTTTAAATGCCGTCACATGGAAAAAACCCCGCGCGCCGGTTGGCGCAAATTCCTTCAGAGTGTCTATGCGGCCTGGCCCGCCCTGATGACGCCGGTCCTGATTCTGGGTGGTATCTACAGCGGCCTCCTCACACCCACCGAATCTGCGGCGGTGGCCGGTGTCTGGGCTGTCCTCGTGGGCTTCTTTATCTACCGTGAGCTAACCCTCAAGGGACTTTGGACTGCCTTGAAAAGCACTGCCGCGATTACCTCCATGATCTTCGCTATTATTGCAACCGCAACGTTCCTATCCGTAGCGCTGACCTTCACTCGATTTCCCCATAAACTGATTGACGGGATCCTTGGCCTTGGCGTCACGCCGATTCTGTTTATGATAACCTGCGGCATTGTAGTATTGATCCTTGGCACATTCATAGAAGTCGTCCCCATCATGTACCTGACTTTGCCCATCTTTGCGCCCATTGCCGTGGCCCTCGGGATAGACCTCCTCCACCTGATGGTCGTATTTACGGCTTTTGTGGGCATGGGCCTCCTCACACCGCCTGTCTGCGTTGGGACATACACAGCAGCAGCCATAGCCGAAGAACCGGCCCATAACGTTATCAGAGCCATTTTCCCGCTCTTTTTCCTGGTGGGAATCGTCTATGGGTTGATTCTCATGATATTTCCGTGGTTGAGCACATGGCTTCCCAGCTTGGTCTGAGATTTGTCGGGCCTTGACTGGTCCTTAAGCAAAAGGCATGGATTTTTCTTAAGAACACATCCGGCAGGAACACCAGAGTTTACCTGAAGCAGCAAAAAGGGCCGTTTTCAAGTCGTACCGGTCAGAAAGGTAAAGGATAATGACCCACAATGAAAAAATGAGGCTTTTCCAGGAAAAGAAAAGGCACCAACTCGGCATGGGTGGAGAAAAAAGGCTAAATGCTCGGAAGACCGCGGGCAAGCTCAATGTTCGGGAGAGGATCGACTACTTCTTTGACCCCGGCACATTTCAGGAAATAGGGCTCTTTACACATTCAGCCATCCCCGGTATGGCGGAACGCACTCCCACGGATGGGAAGATCATCGGTTTCGGCCTCGTGGAGGGGAGACCCGTGGGCACTGTAGCTAATGATATGACCATTCTGGGTGCCTCCAGCTCTGCCACCAATATGAAAAAGATTGAATACATGCGATCCCTCACCTGCGAGAAGGGCCTACCTCTGGTATTCCTGAGTGAATCCACAGGGGCCCGCATACCGGATACAATGGGGCCCCTGGGGATGGGGCAAGGGGGACAAAACCCGTTACAATATCGGCGGCTGAGAGAATCTCCCTTGATTTCTGTTCTCTTAGGACCATGCTATGGAAGTTCTTCTTGGTACTCGGCCATGTCGGACATCAATGTCATGTTGAAAGGGGCGGTCATGGCCGTCTCCAGTCCAAAAGTGACCCAAATTGCAACCGGTGAAGACATGCCACCTGATGAACTGGGGGGGTGGAAGCTGCACTCTGAGGGCACAGGTCTGGTGGATGCTGTGGGAGAAACCGAGGAAGAATGCATGGATATCGCAAAAAGATTCCTTAGCTATCTCCCCTCTCAATCGGGCGAGGTCCCATCTCAAGTAGAGGTTTCAAAAGGTTCGGGCAAGGAATTGCCTCATGTCCTGGAGTACCTGCCTGAGCAGCGAAATCGAGTTTACGATATTAAAAGGATTGCAAAAGCAATAGTTGATGGCGGTGAGCTTTTCGAGGTTAAAGCGAACTTCGGGCGTCCATGTATAACTGCTTTTGCTAGACTTGACGGCCAAAGTATCGGGCTTGTCGCAAATAACCCTTTGCAAGGCGCCGGTGCACTTGATGCCGATTGCTGTGAAAAGATCACAAGTTTTTTAGTACTCTGCGATTCTTTCAATCTTCCGATTATCACACTGGTAGATACACCTGGCTTTTTGGTTGGAAAAGAAGGAGAGCGCAGGAAAATAACGGGGAAGATCATTAACTGGATGAACGCGCTCTCGCTTGTCACAGTACCCAAGTTGACGGTGGTCATCCGCAAGATTTACGGCCAAGCCTACTTGAACATGGGTGGGGGAAAGTATTCGGATGTCTTTGTTGCTTGGCCTACGGCTGAAATAAGCTTCATGGATCCAGAGCCGGGAATCAATGTTGTCTACAATATCAAAAAAGAAGAGGATCCGGAAAAGTTTAAGAAGTTATTTGGTGAAATGGCTAAAAATACAGAACCTTGGGAGGCAGCCGGGATTTTCGGCGTTAATGAAATCATCGATCCAGCAGAAACCCGCAATTTCCTGATTCGTATGCTGGAAATGCAACATAACCGCAGGAGAGGAGGAATTGGCCAGCACTTGTTGCACTCTTGGCCTACGTCCTATTAAGCGTTAGGAACTCTTCCAAGGAGGCTGTCCGAGAATGGCTATTTTCCCCAATCTCTGCGTCCCCGATGAGCGGGATCTACGCTTCGCTTCGACAGGCTCAAATTATAATCCTCGAAATACTACAATGTATGGATGCCTGTCCCGCTGTATTTAAGCGGGGTGGTTATAATTTTCGCCTTCCTTGATCTTGGAAAAAATATCCATTCTCAGACAGCCTCCTATCACTTGAAGTCCGTTATCAATGGTTCTCACAAAGAAACGAAAAAGGATCAGGGCAAACCCCACCGGGAGGATCAACTCGCCTATCCAGCTGGGAAGATTAAGGAACAAAGTTCCCCCAAATTCCATTTCAATTTTTATATAGCCTGCACAAACGAAGAGCATTGTGGCGGATATGATGACACACACCATGGAAAGGATGAATTCACGCACGGGGAGCCATTTTGTTGGAAGCAGGGTGGAAAAGAGGTCTATTTTGATGTGTTTGTTTTCCCCGGTTATAAGGGAGG
>RCNB010002229.1_pt1 | contig 11979 bp, 12 predicted proteins | sample 2041321 | NCBI WGS metagenome assembly RCNB01 (sample SAMN09708232, study PRJNA481090) | Marine sediment metagenome, whole genome shotgun sequencing project. | reverse complement strand
AAATACTGTTTCAAGAGATAAGGTATTGCGTGGTGTAGAAACATATAGCAAATGGGGAACAGCCATCGGGAAATATTCTGGAATACCTATACGTTGGCCATATGACCCCGCATCTTGTTGTGATTATCCGGAGTACTGGACAGAAAATGGTCTCTGGGAATGGAGTAATAATGCTCGAAAAAATCAGCGATTCGTCTTGATGGCAAGTAGTGATAACCATGCAGTGGATAGACCTGGAAGTGCAAGTATGCAATCCAGAGTTTCAGGAAACCACCCCAATCCATCTGGGATATTAGCAGCATATGCGGTACATAACACAAGAGATGAAATCTGGGATGCCATGAATAATTGCAGTGTCTACGGTAGTCAGACTTTAAAGATTAGAACAAATGTTCGTTTTGATGAACAAATGGCATCTGGCAGATGGATCAACTGTACTTCCCCATTAAAAATACAAATTACAGCCCTGTCAACTTTCCCGGGCATAGATAGAAATGGGAGAAAAATGCAGCCCCATGGTTACCCGCCTGATGAACTAGATTATCCAATCATGGACATATGGTTGGTGAAAAAAGACAGATCTCGAGGGCAACCCTGGTGTAAGATTATCGGTAACGCAAAGCCAAATACCAATCTAGCGATTGTTGAATTTGAAGATTCAGATGTCCAACCCAATGATTTTTACTATGTTGTTATACGGCAAAAGGGGGCATTACTTGAGAAAGAAAATAGTAGTGGTAATCAAGATACCCCTCGAGATGAATATATGGCATTTATTGGCCCTGTATTTATCGATAATGTTGAACATAACTAGATGCTGGAGTATTATGAGGCGGAATCTCATTTATTGACAAATTTGTGTAAAAAACTCTCCATTGTCATCCTGTTTAAATTCATTGGAGGGAATAAACAATCTGTGGAATAATCCTGCGATTCAACCGTGAGATATTTAGTAACGTTCAAGATTAATTCACCAGTCACATTTACATCCGTCCAATTAAAGTACTTTAGTACATCCCCCTCTGTGTGATTCAATCCATCTCTATGATGCAGAATCCAGCCACCATCTTTAAAGAAACTCACAGCATTGCATGATTGTCGGTTGATAGTAAATGGAAGAGGATTGCTTGGAATATTTCCACTTGCCCATAAGATTTTTTTTATGTCGGTAACATTTCCTGTTCTTTCAACATAGTTACTGCTTTCAGCAACTTCCCATATCTCATTTAGGAAAGGCAGTTTGTTGGCTACAATGTCTAACGTTAGTCGTGGCTCTTCTTGTGTAAAGCCAAGTTGATTCAAGTCAATAATGTATATGATGTTTTCAAGTCGGTGAACTGCCTCATAATGCATTGCTCCCTTCATGCTATATTCTTCTCCACCGAAGGCGATAAATTTTATTGTATACTTTGGTATAATTTGATGTTCGTGAAAATATTTCGCTATAGCAAGGACAATACTCATACCAATAGCAGAGTCCGCTGTTCCCTGGCACCACCAGGAGTCATATAGGGAAGAGACGATAACGGTTTTTGTTGGATCAGTTCCATTGAGCTGACCAATGACATTATAACTCACAGTAGATGTATTATACCGTTGTTCCAGATCAAAATCAATCGTATGATTTTTAATGTCTCCGACTATTTTTTTTCCAATCCTCCCGTTGATGAATAAAACGGGGAGTGAATTATCATATGGTTTCGCAAAATAAATCATATCATGACAGTCGTTGTTAAAATCATAAAGGATCAAACCCTTACAGCAAGGATACCACTGGTACCATGCAGCTGTTTGTATTTTAATATTAAGGAGACTTGCGATATGAAACAGCATGTAGAACTTCAGAGGATCAGAAAACGGCTTAAGTAAATCAACAACGGGCAAGACACCATTAGGATCATTCCATTGATCATTATCGATAAACACAAAATCCTCTGTTTCCTCTGCTAATGACCTATTATATATGCATGGAAATTTTGGCATATGTTTTATCTTTAATCCATTAAAGGAAAAATTATAATCCAGCTGCAGCGGATGACCACGGGGGCCTTTCCACGATGGTGCAATAAAACAGTCTATAGATTCACCATTCACTTTTACCCCATAGTCTAGTATTTCAAGTCTGCTGATAATATCATCATTAGGATACCCGGGACGTTTATCGAGTTGTTCAAACGTTGTATTGAGCCCCAATAGAGTCATGTTTTCATATATGATCTCTGCGGCTCGATGTTCTCCTTTTGTCCCAAATGCTCTCCCCTTGGCAATATCGCCATTCGATTCATTATAGACATTGAAGATTATGTTACTCAGAGCAACTGTTATATTGTAGATAAATCGGCTGTCCAGCATCATGTTAGCTCCCGGCGATTCAATGGCAGAATATATGGGGAGATTCTCCAACATACAACAATCTACTATCTGATCCTCCATTTGATCTGTCTCTGCAAGACTATTGAATTGACTACAACAAGATGCCGACAAAGAACCCAATATTATCATAACAATGATTGCAGAGTTGAAAAAACCTTTATGGTTCCTACTAATTTTTGGGATATCACGTTTATTTATCGTATCACCATCATATAATTCATTTCAAAGCAGGAAGTTGTCAATTAAACATACTTTGGATAATTTTTATACATTTCATATAATTATTTCTAATATAAAAGATTTCTTAATATCCTATAATTAACAAAAAACATTAAATCTTTTTACCTTTATATGGCACCTATATCTTAGGGGTATGATATCAAATGACAAAAAATTCGAAGGTGATAGTAGTTGGTCTCGATGGAGGAACACTTGATCTAATGGAACCGTGGATGAATGCTGGTAAGCTACCAACATTTGCAAAGATACGGGAACAAGGGATCTGTGGAAAACTTAGATCAACAACACCGTACTATAGTGCCCCTGCATGGGTTTCAATGGTTACGGGATGCAATCCAGGTAAACATGGCATCTATGATTTCTTCCACACAGACACGTTTTCAAAAAAACTGGTCAACTCACGATATCGAAAGACATCAGCTATATGGAATCATCTCACAGACGCGGGAAACAAAAGCATCATCGTCAATGTCCCTGGCACTTACCCACCTGAGTCGATAAATGGCATTATGATCACCGGTCTATTAACACCTTCACCAGAATCAGAATTCACATATCCAAAAAGTATTAAGAATGATCTTGTGAAAGATAAAATTGGGGAATATGAACTTGAACAGGTAGCAGTTGATGACATCCCAAAAAATCTCACTGCAAAATATGCTCCTGAGAAATTTGCCGATCAAGTCAAAAATGCAATCATTTCTCATGCAACAGTTACGATAAATCTAATGGAAAAACATGAGTGGGATTTCACTATGGTGGTGCTTCGTAGTACGGATGATGCGATGCATCTTTTATGGGGGAAAGAAGAACTGATTTTATCTTGTTATCAAACAGCCGATGACTACATCAACAGAATGATGGAACGATATCCCGATGCGATTTTCATTATCGTCTCAGATCACGGCTTTGGAAAACCCCAGAAATACCTGTATGTGAACAATTTGCTTTACAATACTGGCTATTTGAAGACCATCTCAGATCCTAACTATAATCTTAGCAGTTTAATGACAATGTTGTTTGACAAAATGAGTAGATTAATTTTCCATTTGGTTCCACTTCACAAACTGGTTCGTTCATCTATTGGCCGCAAGTTTATCCTTTCAAGTGGTTCTAGCAGAAACATCGACTTTTCACAAACAAGGGCGTTTTATCACTCAGTATGTTCAAGAGGGATACGCATCAATCTTAAGGATAAATATAAGCAGGGAATTGTTGATAAAAAAGACTATGAGAAACTACGCATGGATCTCACCACCTTGCTTAAAAATCTTAAAGACCCAGAAACGGGAAGAACGCTCATAAAAAACATCTATCGATGGGAGGAACTCTATGGGGAAAACGCAGTGAATGATCCCCTGGATATCATATTTGACCTTGAGGAAGAGTATGGTGCACAAGAACTTCTGCAACCACCTGAAGGACTGGAACACCTTCTCTGCTCAAAAAAGAAATCATTGTCTATTCTCTCACCCCCTGGTTTTTATGATTGGATGGGAGACCACCGCCCAAACGGTATCCTATTTATGTATGGTAAAAACATAAAATCAAATCAACATATAGATGCAAATGTTATCGATATCGTACCAACAATACTAGCTACAATGAACATCCCCATACAAAATAACATCGACGGAAGGGTCATCGAAGAAGCATTCATAACCAAACCAACAATAAAGAAAATTGATGCGCACAAGAAGAAAAAAATCCTGACAGAAACAGAAATAAAAAGGATAAAAAAATTAAAAATATAAAAAATTATTACTCTAAATATTTTTTCACTTCTATAGTCCGCCTGCAATATCTTGCGATATATTTTTGCAAGTCACAGACGATAAAAGAACGGATTGAGACCTGAGATATGAGAGTAGCATATCAACAATTTACATCTCTACGTTAGGTGCGATCCATAATCTCAAAAGCTTTTTCCACCGCAGCCTCTGCAGAATTTACAATATGGTATGTAGATTCTATATCTTGCATTATCCGCCCATTTACAAGATCATCAACACATCCCCCAGTACCTTTGATTAATATAAGTGGCTTTTCAAAGACCATAGAAAAAGAAATCTCATTTAGCGTTCCCCATCTCCCACCTATCGCTATTATTGCATCAGCAGTATCAACAATCACAAAATTTCTTCTGTGCCCTAATCCTGTGACAATAGGAATGTCAATAAACTCATTCGCTTCCTCTTTTGATTCTGGCAATATGCCAACAGTTATACCATTTTCCTCCTTGGCACCCTTACATACTGCCCTCATTATTCCTCCACGACCACCACAGACTACAACACCACCCCTTCGTGCAATAAACCTTCCAACGTTTTCTGCAGTCTCTAACGCATATCTAGATAAATGTTCATCTGATCCATCGCTCCCACAGACTGAAATAAGTCTTTTCATACGGACGCTTTATTTGGCATTCGTTTTTAACAGTTTCTCCCACAAATCTTATAAATAGCACTTACTTTCACTACAATTCCTATACCTGGAGAAACATCCTATGGCTAAGAAAAGTAAAAAGACAAATCCCGTGCTATTAGAATTGATACACGAGTTAAAAAAACAATCAAATGAAAACGATGTGGCTATCTGGAAAGATATAGCGTTAAGGCTAGAAAAACCATCCAGGAACTGGGCAGAGGTCAACCTAGATAGAATCAGTAAATATATCTTGGACAAAGAAACTGCTCTTATACCAGGTAAAGTATTGGCTACTGGGAATCTTACGAAAAAAGTTTCAATTGCCGCCTGGTCATTTTCAGAGAATGCTCAGGAGAAAATAAAGAAATCAGGTGGCAAATGTATATCCATCGAAGATTTGCTGAAAAACAATCCGAAAGGAAAAGATATTAGGATATTGGGATAAATATGACAAGTATAATTGATGCAAACGGTGCAACATTGGGGCGATTAAGCACAAGCACTGCAAAGCGCCTATTAGGCGGCGATGAAATTGCGATAGTCAATTCAGAGAAAGCCATAATATCTGGTAAAAAATCATCCATAAAAAATCGTTACAAACAGAAGAGAGAAGTTGGTACCTACCGTAAGGGGCCATTTTTCCCGAGAATGCCAGATATGATTGTAAAGCGAACGGTTAGAGGTATGATTCCATATCAGACGCCGCATGGCAGAGAAGCCTTTAAAAGATTGAAATGTTACATCGGAGTGCCAAAGGAGTTTGAAGGTAAAAAATTCGAAATAATAGAGGAAGCTCAAAAACAACCCATCGATTATTTAACAATCAAAGAACTTTCGAAATCATTGGGGGTGCAATTTTAATGGTAAAAAAAATTGTTAACACATCAGGCAAAAGGAAAACTGCAATTGCACGAGCCGCTGTCCAAAAGGGAAAGGGGCTGATAAGGATAAACAAAAAACCTGTTGAGATTTATGAACCGGAAATTGCCAAGTGGAAAATACTTGAACCAATTAGATTGGCTGAAAAACATATAGGCAAGGTAAACATTGATGTTAATGTTTCAGGTGGCGGTTTTATGAGTCAGGCAAATGCAGTTCGTACAGCTATTGCCAGAGGACTGGTCGAATTCACTGCCGATCCAAGTTTAAAACTGACGTTTCTAGATCATGATAGAAGCTTACTAGTTAACGATTCAAGGAGGAAAGAATCTAAGAAACCTCTTGGACGTGGCGCTAGAAAGAAAAGACAGAAATCATATAGGTGATATTGTGATAATTCCTGTAAGATGTTTTTCATGTGGAAAGGTTGTAAGTGAGGTGTACGAGGAATACAAAAAGAGACATGCGGAATACAAAACAGCCATTGATTCGGGTGAAAAACCAAAAGAAACACCTAAGGAAATTCTAGATGATCTTGGAGTAGACAGATATTGTTGCAGACGTATGATTATCTCACATGTTGATCTAATTGGAGAAGCGGCACCCTACGAATAAAAGTTATACATCCATACTTTTATCAATTTTTATTTGATTCGTGAAAAGAATTCGCTTAGTTGGAAAAATGGGCGCGTGGCCTAGCCTGGATAAGGCGCTGGCCTTCTAAGCCAGATGTCGCGGGTTCGAATCCCGCCGCGTCCGCTAAAAAATTTAAATTTATTGGAAAAATCAGGTGCATTTTTCCTTGATCTTTTATTTTTTTAACTGCTTCAAATTCCATAAAATACTAGGATGTAAACTAATATCTGAGTTAAGAATATCATCTTTTTTTAACAATTTTGGATTAAACTCATGCTTATCAAAAAAAGTATCTATTATTTCATGATATTTTTCTTTCGAAATAGAAATATATTTATTTATAAAATCCCGAGATTTTGGTTTTAAATCTTTTGGAATTTTTCTATTTCTTATAAGATTCAAAAGTTGACTATCTATTGAAACATTCTCCCCTATCTTTTTAGGATTTTGTTTGTATATTCTTGGTTCAGGACGCATTAGACTATCTATTATTACTGCAGTTTCAAACAGTCCCTCATCAAAATTATCCTTTGAAATAGTGTATACATCAAATAGGTCTCTCGAGCTTATAACCGTTTTATCTTTATATCGATAAAGAAGGGTGCAAAATTTATTTCCAAATAGTTCTTCTGATATTGGAGTTTTGATTTCTATTTCTTCACCAGTTTCAAAATGATTAAACTTTGAGTTTATATCCTCTTTAAATATCGGCATTCTACGCATATATCCTATTTCAATTTTTATTGAATCGGGTTGATCATCCTTTGTTTTATATCGAACTGTAAATCGTGTAATTGGATACTCAGCTTGGATTTTTACATCTTTATCAGAATATTTTAGATCTGATAATATCTTTTTAATGATTTTATCAATCTCATCTCTTTCTTTCCCCCAGTCACCTGTCTTTAGATCTCTATAATTGAAATCAATATCTAAACTTAATCGTGGTATGTTTTTGAAATGTAGAAAATTTAGACCTGTTCCACCATAAATAGAAAGTCTTTCTTTTACATAGTCAATTAATGAAATCCTTTGAAGTATGTCACATATCCGGTATATTTTTTCAACTGTTTTATCATCAAATTCTTTTGTATCAGACAAAATTAGACCCCTCTAATGATATCTTTGAATCCAACTGGAACATATAATCTCCAATCTTTATTCAATTCGCTTTTAGATCCTCCTCTAAGATACATTGGAGATTTTCCCATTTTTTTGTTTAAACAAGATTTTAGGTTAGATAATATGCCCTGGTAATACGGATTTTCATCTAAAATATCAAGGATAAGGCCTGTTTTTCTAAACAACATATCTTTTCCAATTTTATTTAATAGTTGTTTTAGTTCATTTGTTTTTACACCTGCAAGTGATTCTAAGCTTTTCAAGCATTCTTCCCATCCACCTGAATATTCTGGACGTTCAATACAATCCAAAAACGTTCTACTTGGTGAAGAAACAATAATTTTTTGATTTTTATGGTTAATTTTTTTTAATCCAATTTGACTATGTGAATTAAAAATAGGTCTATATCGAATATTTTTAAATTCAAATCCTCTAAATTTTTTATTTGGAGGGACAACAATATATGCTTCATTATAACTTGAATAAGCGCATCCATGTATCTCAAGAGCCGTATGATAGCCTAAATAGTATGGTTTTTGAATTTTAGACGCAATTAGATACTTATCTGGTTGAAAACTAGTTTCATTAATTTTCGTAGGTGGGACTACTACATATATCCCTCTTTGAGGATGTAATAACTTATCTGCTTTTCTAAGCTTATTAATATACTCATTGTATAAATATCGAAATGATACTGGTTGTTTTTCTACAATTTCTGAAGCAATATCTTCAATTTCTTTGTATCTTACAACCTCTTTTTTTAATAGCTCTCGGTAAAGCAATTCTAATTTTGTCATATTGAAGTATATTCAACGCTATACTGGTATTTAACCATTACTGTGTAGAATTTACTTCAAAATGGGTTTTATGTATTTTCTACGATATGCATGCTATTTGCCAGCATATTGTAGAATTAACTTAAAAACCCTTAAGTTTCAAATAAAGTAGCAAATAGATTTAATATAGTAAAATGCATTTCATCTTTAAGTAATATATTTGGCACTCTTCGATTATAGGTGGAAGATGGGATTTACAACAACTAGTTTATCATTAAAGGAAACGAATACACATTCCTGCATGATTTTTAAGCAAAGAGTTTTTAAGGTGACGCCATGAAAGGTGAGCCCGAAATCGTAAAAGAGATGAGGGAATCTGAAAACCTTAGTAAACTTAACAGCAAATCAAAGAGTACATCTCAAAAAACATTTCATGAGTTGGATGGAGATGTTAAAGTTCTAGAAAACAATCTAGAGAAGAGCGAAGAGAATTTTGAGTTCGGAAAAGAAGTAGATTCAGTTTGCTGTGAAAATGAAGAACTATACCAGAAATTGGTTGAAAATTCATCAGAAGGAATCTTAATTATTGATTTTAAAAGCAAGGTTCTTTTTGCAAACCCCGCAGTTGTAAAAATGTTTGGCTTTAAATCTATTGATGAAAGTATTGGTAAAAATGCGTTGGATTTTATCGAGTCGAAATATCGTAAAAAGGCAATCAAGGATCAGTTTTTAGTGAACACCGGCAAAGGAGGTTTTTTAGATATATATGAAGCGATAACTGCCGATGGTAAAAAAATATGGATTGAGTGCATAGGTTCCAAGATAAAGTATAAGGGTAAAACAGCAAATGTAGTGTTCATCCGTGACACCACAGACCGCCAGAAAACCTGGGAAGAACTGGTAAAACTAGAAGAAAGATATAGAATTCTTGCCGAGACGTCTGTGGATGGAATTCTAACGATGGACCCTCTTGGCAGAATAACTTATGCTAACCCTTCCTTTGAGAGAATGTGCATGAGAGAAAAAAACGATATTATGCTGACTCCTTTCAGAGAACATCTATCGGGCGAATCGATCTATCTCTTCCAACAGATTTTCATCGATGCTAGAAAAATGAATAAAAAAATTGAAAATATAGAATTGGAGTTCATTCGAAATGATGGCAACATTATCCCTATCGAAATCAACATTTGCCCATTGAAAAAAGAGAAGAAATTTACTGGAATGGTATGTACAGTACATGACCTCACCGAGCGGAATAATATGGAGAGTGAGTTGAAAAAATCTGAACGTCTTAAAACCGAGTTTATGAATATTGCAGCTCATGAACTTAAATCTCCTGTCACCCCCATTAAGGGGTATCTTGATCTAATTATCTCAGACAACGAAGCCAGTGAGAAAGTCAAAAATTGGGCCAATATTAGTCTCAGGAATTCCGAGAGACTTTTGAGGTTGGTTAACGATATATTAGATGTTTCACGACTTGACAGCGATACTATGAGATTTGATATGGAGAAGCTAAACACCGCTGATATCCTCAATGAAATTGCAGAAGATATGAAACCTGCTGTTGAAAATAAGAATCTGGAGTTTAAAATTCAAATATCAGATGATCTGCCACATATACTAGGCGATCGTTGTCGTTTATTGCAAGTTTTAAGAAATATAATAGGAAACGCCATTAAATTTACCGATAATGGATATATATCTATTGAAGTTAAAAGAGAGGGAGATTACGTTCTAATTTCTGTTGAAGACACAGGAACCGGTATTTCCAATGAAGAGTTAAAGAAGATTTTTACAAAGTTCCATCAGGCATACACGGGCAATGATCGTAATAATGAGGGTACTGGACTAGGGTTATTTATATGCAGTGAAATTATTGAAAAACACGATGGTAAAATATGGGCGGAAAGCAAATTGAGAAAAGGTAGCGAATTTTTAATAAAACTACCCAGCATATAAAACATTATATTTCATAAATTAAAAACATATTTAACATAATCAATAAAGGAAGAAACACAAAAGAATTCACGGTGGTGTGATACATTAGAAAAAAATGCCCTGAATGTGGTTCAAAAGCAGTTAGACTTTATCAGAATAAAAGTATAGATGGAAAAAGAAAATGGATCCCCATAGCATGGTATTGTACAGATTGTTCATATACATATCAAGTGATTTCTGATACCCTCATATACCAGATAGGTGACAAGGCATATCGACATTCATTTAGAAAAAAATGTCCAAAGTGTGCCCTAAAGTTGGTGAGGGTTTACAGACATAAAAATCCAAAAAATGCTAAACAACAGTGGATCTCGACAGGATATTATTGCACGAGATGCAAATATGTATGGATGGATAAAATAACAGCAAATGATTAAGATTTGACCTATTTTAAAAGCAATTTTACCGACAAGTTTTTGATTGTGACCTCGATACGCCCTTCCTAAACCATTAAATATAGATAGATGTTTAGGGCAAATCATAAAAATTAGAGGAAATCCGAATATGAAACGTAGTTCACGGGCATGGAAAAAGAGAGGCAATATGCGCTGGAAGTGGCGAAAGAAGCGGATGAGACGTGAGAAGAGAAGTAGAAGAAAGTAAATAACCTATAGTTGGGGGCATAGTGTAACCCGGCATCATTGTGGGCTCCAGTTAGGTATGATTAAAATAGGGTCGTCTGAATTTGTGATGAGTAACTGGAGCGATGACCTAAGAAGAGACCCGCCGATCTGGGTTCAAATCCCAGTGCCCCCATCCCATATATAATATAATTTGAAGAAGGTGAAACAAGATATGATAAATATTGATATGAAAAATTTTAGCGTATTTACGATAATTTCACTGCTGTTTTTCATAGCAGGGATTATTTTCTACATATATTGGGGCAGCAGATATGGCGTATGGAGTGACATTGGAATATACGCTATAACAATCGTATTCGTTCTTTCAGGAATACTTGGTACATTGCTATCTCTTTATGAAAAACCAGAAGAGCAAAGTTAGATCATATTCCAAGTGAGAATGGGCTTTTTAGTAGCACCTACATCATCAACACGTTTAACTGGTGTATTGCCCGGTGCATTTTTCACGATTTCTGGTTTTTCATCTGAGATTTTAATCAAGGCATCTACATAGCGGTCAAGATCTTCTTTTGATTCTGATTCAGTAGGTTCAATCATTAATGCTTCCTTTACTATGAGTGGGAAGTAAATCGTTGGTGGATGAAATCCATAATCTAAAAGACGTTTAGCTACATCTAATGCTCTAACATTTTTTTCTTGTTTTAGTTTTTCACAACTTAATACAAACTCATGTTTTCTGAGTTCTTTATAGGGCAATTCATATCTACCCGAATCAAGTAGTTTTTTCTTCATATAGTTTGAATTTAAAACAGCGATTTCAGAAGATTCTCTCAGACCATCTCTGCCCATCATCAGAATATAAACATAGGCTTTTAACAGAACCGAAAAATTACCATAATGTCCCTTTATTTTTCCAATAGATTCAGGGGCATCATAAT
>RCNB010002345.1_pt1 | contig 11986 bp, 6 predicted proteins | sample 2041321 | NCBI WGS metagenome assembly RCNB01 (sample SAMN09708232, study PRJNA481090) | Marine sediment metagenome, whole genome shotgun sequencing project. | reverse complement strand
TAGGTTTCGGCATATATATTAAAATTCAAAGCTATAAAAACCAAGACGTAGGCTTGACTTCTGAAGATGAATTATCGATGAGAATAAAGGAAAAAGCCACTGCTAACTCTTTTTATGTATCGTTTTATATGTGGCTTTTTATAATTCTTTTTGTAAAAGACATAGCGCCTAAAGTCAAAATAATAATGGGTTTGGGCTTGCTAGGTATGGCACTCGTCTTTTTTCTTAATTGGTTATATTACTCAAAGGTTGGGATTTCAGATGAAAACAAGGATTAAGGAACTTCGAGCCAAAGAGAACTTAACTCCTTAACTCAAGTTCAACTTGCTAAAAAAGTAGGTGTAAGAAGAGAGACTATTGTTTTTCTTGAGAAGGGTAAATATAATCCTTCCTTGAAATTAGCACATGATATTTCCAAGGTATTTAATATGAAAATTGAAGAAGTTTTTATTTTGAATTAGCGGATAATAAAAACCATAGAGTACTAATTGCATATAACGTATATGTATAGGTAATGGTGTTGTTATATTTACTATAGATACACCTACAAATCTAGTGGATTTTTAATAGAATCAAAAGCTACTTTTGGCTAAAAAATAAGCCGAAATTTAAATAGTTAACATCAATAACCTTTAAAAACTTATTTAGGTTCAATAATTTGATGCCGTCCGCTTAATCAAATCAAATACAAAAGGTCTGGGTTTTTATACGCAAAATGCATGCAATACTTGATTTTGAACACTAAAGATCAGAGAATTATTATAATTTAACGTTTCATTAATAAGGGTTTTTGAGCTTTTTAAGGTTTTGCAAAGACAAATAACATTAATTTTACATGAAATTTTAGATTAAAAAATGAAAAAACTACTTTTTGTATTCGCTTTAATATGTAGTTCATTAGGGTATTCACAAATCCATGAGCCAGTAAAGTGGTCAACATCAGTTGAGAAGGTTTCAGATACCCAGTACAAACTCATTTCCAAGGCTTCAATAGAACCAGGTTGGCACTTATATTCGCAAAATGTGCCTGAAGATGGACCTATTGCAACAGAATTTACCTATGATGTTGCAAGTGGGGATTTTAAAATATTAGGAACCACTATAGAAGAAGAAGGACATACTATTGATGACCCTGTTTTCAATATGAGAATAAAGTTCTTCGAGGACACAGCCATATTTGAACAATCCATAGAAGTATTGGGAGACAAAACCATCATAAACGGTTTTGTGGAGTTTATGGTCTGTGATGACACAAAATGTTTGCCCCCAACAGAAGTTGATCTGGTATTTGATTTATCAAAGGCCGTTGTAGTTGACAATGGTAATATTACTACTTCTGATAGTAAAGATTCTAAAGGAGGGCTTTGGGGCATTTTTATCATAGCGTTTCTATCAGGCTTCGCAGCCTTGTTGACACCCTGTGTATTCCCTATGATACCCTTAACGGTAAGTTTTTTTACCAAACAGAGCAAGAACAAAGCACAAGGAATACGAAATGCTATTTTTTATGGGGTATCCATTATTGTTATCTATGTCTTATTGGGTACTGCCATTACTGGAATATTTGGGGCAGATGCCTTAAATAGGCTGGCCACCAATGTTTGGTTCAATATTATATTCTTTTTATTATTAGTAGTTTTCGCTGTTTCCTTTTTAGGAGCCTTTGAGATTACATTACCAAGCTCTTGGGCTAATAAGGTCGATGCACAATCCAACAAAAGTGGATTGATTGGTATTTTCTTTATGGCATTGGCACTGGCCATCGTTTCATTTTCCTGTACAGGTCCTATAGTGGGCACGTTATTGGTAGAAGCAGCTTCAAAAGGCGGCACTGCACCAGTCATTGGGATGTTAGGCTTCTCACTTGCTATAGCTTTACCATTTGCCCTGTTTGCTATGTTCCCGGGATGGATGAACTCACTACCAAAATCTGGAGGTTGGCTTAATACGGTAAAAGTGGTCTTAGGGTTTTTAGAACTGGCACTAGCATTTAAGTTCTTGTCTCAGGCGGATTTGGTATTACAAACACATTTCTTAGAACGCGAAGTATTTATAGCCATATGGATAGCTGTATTTGGAACCTTAGCATTTTATCTTTTTGGAAAAATACAACTACCGCATGATTCACCATTGACACATATCTCTGTTGGCAGGTTAAGTTTAGGTCTTATCGTATTATCATTTACAATTTATATGATACCCGGACTCTGGGGAGCACCACTTAATTTAATAAGTGCTTTCCCACCACCGCAAGACTATAGCGAATCCCCTTATGGCGTTGGTTTCGCCAAAAAGGGAGGAGGTATAGCTACTGCTAACACTCATGAAAACTTACCAGAAGGATCACATTTATTGGCGCCTCACGATATTTTGGCCTTTAATGATTACGACAAAGGCTTGGCCTATGCCAAAGAGGTTGGTAAACCGGTCATGATAGATTTTACAGGTTGGGCCTGTGTAAACTGTAGAAAAATGGAACAGAACGTATGGCCAAAACCAAAAGTGTTGGATATTCTAAAGAATGATGTGGTGCTTATCTCTCTGTATGTAGACGACAAAAGAAAATTGGAAGAAAATGAGATTGTTGACTCAAAATTAAAACCAGGGAAAAAGCTCAAGTATATAGGTCAAAAATGGAGCGAATTACAAACCATTAAATATAAAGCCAACTCGCAACCGTTTTATGTACTGATGGGGCATGACGGAGAGAATCTTATAGATCCTGTGGCTTATACCCCAAATGTGGATGATTACCATGCTTGGTTGAAAGAGGGGATTGGGAATTTTAAGAGCACATCTGCTAATTGGTTAAAGTAATTAATATTAGTTGGTGATATTTTTTGATAGGTTTATCAATCCGTTTATTTACCGGGTTTGGTCTATTAAGTAAAAAACTAAAATATGTTTTCATTAAAAGTAAAAAGTAGAAAAACGAAATTAGAAAGCTATTTTCAACAGTTTAGGAAAAACATTGTAGGGATAGACCAAATGTTTACTTCCCCTTATGGAGAACAAAGACTGATATATACGGATTGGACGGCCAGTGGCAGACTTTATCGTCCCATAGAGGAGAAGTTATTGAACGATTTTGGCCCTTATGTGGCTAATACACATACAGAAACATCAACTAGTGGCGCCGCTATGACCTTAGCTTATCGTGAAGCCAGAAACATTATAAAACGGCATGTCAATGCCTCAAAGGACGATATACTTATCACCGCAGGTTCAGGGATGACAGGCGTAGTCAATAAGTTTCAGAGGATACTTGGATTAAAAGTTTCAGAGAACTTAAAGGCGCACACAACAGTCCCAGATGAAATAAAACCTATAGTATTTATATCACATATGGAGCACCATTCTAACCAAACCTCATGGTTGGAGACTATAGCAGATGTAGAAGTTGTTCCATGCGACGAGGAAGGATTGATTTGTTTAAAGAGTTTTGAGGCTGCTATCAATAACCATCAAGATAGAAAACTCAAAATAGCATCAATCACAGCATGTTCAAATGTTACTGGAATTAAAACCGATTATCATTCAATTGCAAAACTCATCCATAAGTATGGTGGGTTATGCTTTGTGGATTTTGCCTGCTCAGCACCTTATGTGAATATTGACATGCACCCTGAGAACGAAGATGAGTATCTGGATGCCATTTATTTTTCGCCTCACAAATTCTTGGGTGGGCCAGGAAGTTCAGGGGTTTTAATTTTTAATAAGAAGCTTTATAAAAACATGATACCGGACAATCCTGGTGGTGGTACAGTAAGCTATACGAACCCTTGGGGCGACCATGATTATTTTGATGATGTGGAGACTAGGGAAGATGGTGGGCCACCAGCTTTTTTGCAAGCCATAAAAATTGCGCTTTCTATCAAGCTCAAAGAAGAGATGGGTTTACAGGCAATAAAAGAAAGAGAAGATGAAATCAATGCGCAAATTTTTGAGACTTTAGAAAAACTTCCAGAGGTTAAAATTTTAGCCCCAAAACATACGGAGCGATTAGGAGTTTTTTCATTTTATTTTGAGAAGTACCATTTTAATTTAGTGGTAAAGTTATTGAACGACCGTTTTGGAATACAGACCCGTGGCGGATGCTCTTGTGCGGGTACTTATGGACATTTTTTATTGAATGTGGATCAGCAGACTTCAAAAGCCATAGAACATCAAATACTGGAAGGGTGCAATACAGAAAAGCCTGGATGGGTTCGTTTATCCATTCATCCAACAATGACCAGTGAAGAGATTGAATTCATTTGTAAATCACTAACGGCTTTATCAGATAATATTGAAGCTTGGTCTGATGATTATACATATGACGGTTTAAAGAATGATTATACACATAAAACAGCAGAACCTATAGAAAAGGATTTGGTAAAAGCTTGGTTTAACTTATAAAGAAAAAGAGGTTTAGAATTTATCTAAACCTCTTTTAAATTAAACCTAAATTTTAAAAGTATTAATTACGTTTCTCATAGGCAGGTCTAGCCGGCATTTTATAAGCTTTGTTACTCTTTAATAATCGTAATACTTCTGTGATTCCAGCTTCCAATTGTACATCTTTACCATTTGCCAATTTTTGAAAATCCTCAATAACTTCTATATCTGGATCAACACCATGTCCTTCTTTAAACCATTCGCCACTTGGGTCAAACATTCTAAATGTAGGCATGGTAATTCTACCATTGTCAATTAAATTAGGTGCGCCAGATATACCAATCAAACCACCCCAAGTACGTGTTCCTATTAATGGACCTAATCCTCGCTTTCTAAAATAATCTGGAAAGGCATCGCCACCAGAACCACTAAAGCCATTTATAAGCATAACTTTTGCACCGAAGTTACCAGCAGGAGGCCAAGCCCAATCTTTACCGTCTCTAACGGCAAAGTAAGCCAGTGGGTCTCGATCTAATAATTCTACAAATCGATCAGGTATTTGTCCACCACTGTTAAATCGTTCATCTATGATTAGTCCTTCTTTATTCATTTGGGCATAAAACTGTCGTACCAATTCATTTTGACCATCTTGACCAGTGCTTCTTACATACACGTATCCAATTTTACCATTAGTAGCTTTGTCTACACGTTGACGGTTGTTTTCTATCCAAGCTAGATGACGTAATCTAGTTTCAGAACGCATAGGTTTAACAATAACGTTTTTGGCATCGGTTAAGGACGCCGTGCTATTAATGGTTATTTGTACTGCATCTCCTGCTAACCCTTGTAAAGCAGATGATATTGGTTTAGATGTGTTAATAGGATTTCCATTTACTGCTAAAATATAATCTCCCTCCTTTACATTTATACCAGGTTTAGCTAGAGGAGACCTCACTTCGGCATCCCATGGGGCACCAGTAATTATTTTTTTAATTCTGAATTTGCCATTTTCTAAACTAATATCAGCACCTAAATAGCCAACATTCATTCTCGAGGCCCTTTCCAAATCCCCACCACCGGTATAAGTGTGTGAAGCATCCAATTCGGCAATAAGATCCCCGATAATAATGTTTACATCACTACGTGAGTTTGATTGGTCTATCAATCGTCCATAACGGGTTCTCATGGTTTTCCAATCAACTCCATGCATACCTGGATCATAAAAATAGTCACGCTCAAAACGCCAAACATCATTAAAGATTTGTCTCCATTCTTCTTTGGGAACAATATGCATTACCATATCTTGAGTAGGCACCGCTTTGTCAATTTTTTGATCTGCTTTAATGTCAATCACAGCTAGTTTTTGACCTTGCATTATTAGTAGTTTCTTTCCATTTGAAGAAACTTCATAATTAGAAGCTTTACTTATTATTGTTTTTACTTCTCGTTCTTTAAAATCATAATAGTCAATTGAGGCGGAGCCACCCTTTGCTGAACCTGAATTTGGAAAACGCGAAAAAATAAGTTTCCCTTCAACAGCGGTTAGATTTCCTAAATTTCCGGCTTCTACATCTAATAATTCCAGACGACTTTCAAAACCATCGATATCAATTTTGGTGTTTTTGTCTTCCTTTTTAGCATCTTTGTCTTTGTCTTTGTCTTTCTCGTCTTTGTCTTCCTTCTTATCGTCGTCTTTCTTGGGTAATTCGTAAGCATCATTCTTTACTGCGGTTAAGGATTCTGTAGATGCATCTAAGGTTCCTACCGCAATTCCCGTTGTATTTGGATAAATAAAAGTATTGTCTAAATCAGAATACAGCGGTTGAAACGTCCTGTTTGTACCAAAGAAAAGATGTTTTCCATCAACACTAAACGTAGGGGAATTATCAGCATAATAACCAGATGTAAGCTGAGACAATTTGTTCTTATCAGTATTATATAAGAAAATAGCCGTAGTTGCAGGATTATCTGTTCCTCTAGCATAGGCAAACCATTTACTGTCAGGAGACCAGGTTACACTAAAGTTGCGCAAACCACCTTCCATCATGTATTTGCCTTGATCTGCTTTGGTAACCTTACCAGTGCTTACATCTAGGTAATTTATGGACATGGATTGATCTACATAAACTATTTTTTTACTATCCGGTGACCAATAAATAGAATAGTAAAACCCGCTCGTAAAGCTGGTGACTGTTCTAGGTTTTTGTTTGCCTGTTACATCATGTAATGTCAATTGATACTCACCGTTGGCATCACTCCAATAGGCAACATGTTTACCGTCAGGAGACCAGGCTGGTTGACGTTCTGCAACTCCAGAAGTTGATGTTAAGTTAGAAACAAAGCCTTCTGTAGCAGGCAAATCAAATAATTCTCCCCTTGCTTGCACAATAACTCTCTTTCCGTCAGGTGACACAGTGGCATTTTGAAGCCAAGAAGCAACTTTCTTTTGTTGTGGTATTAGTCCTTTTTGATCAGAGATTATTTCAATATTTACTTCTTTAGAATTGCTATTAGATACATTGTATACATACAATTTTCCTCCAGCTTCAAACACGATTTCAGATGCGCTGTTTGCTGGAAATGTGATATCATAATCTTTAAAATTTGTGAGCTGTGTGTTAGTTTTAGACGACCTATCATATTTCCAAAGATTATTACGCTTGTTAGGGCCATTATCAGACATATAATATATCGCATTACCTATCCACATTGGAGTTTCGTCATTAGCAATATTGTTAGTAATGTTTTCAGATTTAAACGTCGTTAGATCAAATACTGTAATATCTGGGGCTGTGCCACCACGATATCGTTTCCAATTTCTAAATACCCTTGATCGGTCTGTATAAGCAATATGCTTACCGTCTGGAGAAAATGATGCAAACTCGCCGTAAGGTACAGGGAGCTTTTTAGGAGAGCCACCCTTTATTGAGACTGTATATAGTTGATTGTAGCGTTGACGACCACTTTCTCTTGAAGATGCAAATAAGACGGATTTTCCGTCAGGAGTCCAGCCAATAACACGATCAGTCATACCGTGATAGGTGAGTCGTTTTGGCACACCGCCTTTAGCCTCTATTAAATAGACATCATTATTGCCATGATAATTGGCTGTGTAAGCAATCATCTTTCCGTTTGGAGAAAACCTTGGAAAACCTTCGGTGCCGTCTGGTGAAGTCAGTTTATTGGCAATGCCTCCAGATTTTGAAGCAATCCAAATATCGTCTCCGTAAACAAATGTGATATGTGTATCAGAGACATCGGGATATTGCATTAATCTGCCACTAATTTGGGCGTTTAATAATCCGCAAAAGGATATTCCCAATAAAAATAATATTACTTTTTTCATATGATGAAATTTTGGTTTTATAATAAATTAATTTAATTCTACTTTTTTTCTTTAATACTGTATTGCATTCGTCTTTAATTAAATTCCATAATAGCTTAAATGCTAATTAAATACAACTGTTAATGTTGTTATGAAACAAATAAAAGAAACGTGCAATTACTGTAATTTTGAGCAATTTTTATTAGATATTAAATGGTGTAGGACATTTTTTAAGGGTTTTAAAAGTAATTATATTAATTGATTTTTCAAAACAATGAATGCATCAAAAAAAGATAAGTATAATTGCAATAAAACTTGGGCATTTATGTTATCTAAGTTCCAAATCTATTATAATTATGAAAAGAAAGATAACCTACTGTCTACTGCTTTTGTTTTGTATTAACTGGTCTTGTTCTGAGGATGACGATACTGAATCACCTGAAGTTAATATTGAAGTTGTTGAAGAGCTAACCATTTCCGAAGAAATTTTAGTACTGGTCAACCAACATCGACAAAGTATAGGCAAATCAATTTTAACTAGAGATACAACCGCAGACTACTTTGCGACTGAGCATAGCAATTATATGATTGCTCAAAATAAAATTAGTCATGATAATTTTAGTAATCGATTTCAAAATTTGCAAGATGAAGTTAATGCTATTTCAGCTGGTGAAAATGTCGCTTCAGGATATCCAACGGCAGAAGCCGTTATGGAAGCATGGTTAAATAGTCCAGGCCATCGAGCGAATATTGAAGGTGATTTTACGCATCTAGGTATTGCAAGTATAAAAAATGCTCAAGGGATATATTATTATACACAGCTGTTTTACCGCTAACTATTATTTAGTTTTTGAATACTAATGAGAAGGAGGTGTAAGCACCCACTTCAGAATTGACCAATAAGTTTCCCCCATGTTTTTTCATGATATTTTTAGAAAGGCTTAACCCTATCCCTGATCCGTGCTTTTTTGTTGTAAAAAACGGAATAAAAATTTGATTCATTATTTTTTGCTCTATGCCTCTACCATTATCCTTAACAAGGATTATGGTCTTATGGGGTTCAATGGTGCAGCTTATTGTAATGTTGGGATGTTCAATACCTGTTAAGGCATGAATACTGTTATTGATTAGGTTAATTAATATTTGTTCAATGAGTTTGCTGTCTGCATTAATTATTGCATTAGGAGGCATTGGTAAAATATTTAATTCTATGCTTGCGTCTTGTAATGCAGGTTTCATAAGTAACTCAATGTCTTGTAAAAATGTCTTTATATTTGTTTTTTTCAGTTGTGGATTTGGAACACTAGAAATGGTTCTATAATCCTTTACAAATGCCAACAGCCCATCAGAGCGTTTTTTGATGGTTGCCGCAGCCATGTTTATATCATGAATATCTTCTTCATCCAGGGTGCTTAAGGAAATTAATTTCCCATTGTCGTCCTCGGTAATCGACTTAACTGTGGAAGCTAAAGAACTTACAGGTGTAAACGAGTTTAGCATCTCATGTGCCAAAACACGAATTACATTGTGCCAAGCTTCAATCTCTTTTTGCTCTATTTCAGATTTAATATTTTGGAAACTAATAATCAAGTACGGCGCATTAAGTAATTGTAACGGTATAACCTCTAAAGACAGCTGTTTTTGTTCAATATCATTTCTATAATCCACTAGAATTTTACCACCATCTGCAATTTTTTTGATTTGCTCTACAAGCCAAGGGACTTGATTTGCCATGCGATGCCAATATTTATGCTGAGGTTGTTCAAGTATATCGCAGGCTGCTTTATTTAAAAACAATATTTCTTCGTCAGAATGCTCGTTGAACAAATTTTCCGTTTTTATGGATATAATCCCCAAATTCACATGCTCTAAAATGTATTTAAAGTATTTATACTGAGCTTCTTTTTCAATTTTATTGCGCTTAAAAATTTTGATAATCAAGTTGAAATCATCGAATACTTTGGCAAAAGAATCTCCTTTTTTTGATGGCGAAAAATAAACCGAAAAATCTTCGTTTTTTAAAGCATCCAAAAATTTAACCAAAGAATAGTTTGTGTTGTTTACGTAATTTATTAAAAGATAAACCAGAATAATAATGAGAAGGCCAACACCTAAAGCATTAAACCAAAAACTTTTTACAATTAAAAAAGCGAAGAGTAGGCAAAACAGTATTATTATTAATATGCGTATGGCTACTTGTAAAGTAAATCGTTTTATCAAAATATAGTGTTTACAGGTTGAATTTTTCTAATCGTCTATATAGCGCCGCTCGAGTAAGCCCTAATTCTTTTGATGCTTTTGAGATATTACCATCAAATTTATCCATGGCTTTTTGCACTAATACTTTTTCAATATCCTGCAGGTTTAAATTATCAAACTCCTGAGCTTTTGTATTTGAATCGGTAGAAACAGTAGAGAGATTAAAATGAGAACCATTTATTTCATGGTCGTCAGACATGATAACACCTCTTTCCATGGTGTGTTGAATTTCTCTTATGTTTCCAGGCCAACTATGTTTTTTAAGTAAATCCATAGCATCACGGGATAATTTTAAATGTGCCTTATGGTATTTCTCTTTGTATATATCTAAAAAGTGTTGAATAAATTCTTGAGTGTCATCTGGTCTTTCGCGTATTGGAGGGATTTCAATTTCAACAGTATTGATTCTAAATAGTAAATCTTGTCTAAATTTACCTTCACTCACCCATTGATTGATTGGTGCATTGGTGGCAAACAATAATCTTGCATTGAACGGCCGCTCAATAGATTCACCAAGGCGTGATACTTTTTTATCTTGAATAACTGTCAATAATTTAGATTGCAAATTAATAGGCAAATTACCAATCTCGTCTAAAAACAAAGTGCCGTTTTCGGCCATTTCAAAACGCCCTGGTCGATCGTCAATAGCATCCGTAAAAGCGCCTTTTTTATGCCCAAAAAGTTCACTCTCAAATAGTGACTCTGACAAAGAGCCTAAGTCAACATGAATAAATGGACCGTCTTTTTGAGCAGAGCGCCTATGTATTTCTCTTGCTATATGTTGTTTTCCTGTACCGTTTTCTCCTAAGATTAAAACATTGGCGTCGGTTACACTAACTTTCTCAACAGTTTCCATGAGTTGTGTCATGGCAATTGATTTACCAATTAACGGCCCAAACTTGTCATCGATATTTTTTTGTAAGGCCTCATTTGTAGATTTAAGAATTGAAATTTTACGTTTAGATGTACTTAATTCAAGTCCTGTACGAATGGTAGCCAAAAATTTTTCGTTAGACCAAGGTTTAAGAATAAAATCGAATGCGCCTTGCTTAATGGCATTTACTGCCAATTCAACTTCACCATAGGCTGTCATTAATATCACAATCATTTTATCATTAATACTCATGATGTGGTTAAGCCAATACATGCCTTCTTTACCATCATTGAAACCAATCCTGTAATTCATATCCAACACAATCACATCAATGTTTTCTTCAGAAAGAAGTTGATTAATTTCTTTGGGGTTAGATCTGGTAATTATGGTGGTATAATGCTTTTTTAATAACAATTTGGCGGATAACAAAATGTCATCATCATCATCAATAATTAATATAGTCGCCTGAGTTTTTGACATGGTAAACCTTGAATTGTGAATTTGCACTAATGTACAAAATGTTCGATAACGAACAACTAAATGTTCAAAAATGAACACTTCGTTTTAATCTTAAATTAATTAAGTATCTAAAAATCAAATGATTAAATAATTTCAATATTTTGGCATGAGCCTTGACTAATACAAACCAAATTCATCAATCAAAAAACGTATAGTATGAAAACATCAATCAAAAAACGAATCAGTTGTATAAATTTTAACAATGTCAATCTAACCTTTAATAACTAAAAAAATGATTTCTATACTTACAACAATTATAAACTTTATCATAGATGCAGTTATGTATCTATTATTCTAATCTAGTAAACACAAATATTTGCCATGAAACAATTGGGAATGGATAAAAAAGTAGAGAAGAAAAAATGGAATCAACAAAAGACCATATACGCGGTTGGTATAGGTCTGTTTGTAATACTTGCTTTTTTTGGATTTAAGGCCATAAATAAAAAAATATACAAAATTGACGCCTCAAGGATTTCAAGTAAGAAAGTTGTTTCTGGAGATTTTCAAGACGTCATTTTAATAGATGGCGATGTACAACCCATCAATCTTGTTTTGGTTAATACTATAGAAGGTGGTACTGTTGAGAAGATTTTTATTGAAGATGGTATTTTGGTAGAAAAAGGAACGCC
>RCNB010002227.1_pt1 | contig 11986 bp, 12 predicted proteins | sample 2041321 | NCBI WGS metagenome assembly RCNB01 (sample SAMN09708232, study PRJNA481090) | Marine sediment metagenome, whole genome shotgun sequencing project. | reverse complement strand
TTATATTTATTTTCATATTCAATCCCTTTGAGAAAATGCTTAAATCTATCTAAAAATATAATGTAAACGTTTACAATTGTTAACGATTATATTTTATACCATTTTTATTCTCCTGTCAAAAAAATTTTGTTATTTTTTGCAGTTTTTTATTTTAATATTATAAGTCCGTCTCTTTTGACATTTCTATAAATATAATTATTTCCTCGAGAAAAATAATTATTTTATTTTTTTATATTCAGCAAATAATTGGCTATAAATTACTTTATATTTTCTGGAATAAGCAAATAACTTTTTTCTCAAGGGGAACAATATGGATTACCGAATCTTTAATAAAGTCATGCCCTCTAGTTTCATTTCTTGCAATAATACGCTGAATCTAGTTGTTCCCGAGCAGAAGTATGAGAAAAAGAAGCAACTCTGATTTCTCGTCCACTTACATCACCATAAATCTACGCCAACAGGACCTCTTAATGACTTATCCCTATATGGGTATATAATACTTATCTAATTGAAAACTTTTAAACCTAAACACTTAAAAATTTTTTTATTTATATAGTATACTTTTTATTCATGTAATAAATGTTAATCAATAAGAATTTTTAATACAATTTTTTTTACCGCTTCGGGCTTCTCTATAGCAATAGCAGGCATATGCACATCTTGAGGAGTAAGAATGACAAAAGTGCCAGGCGATATAACAAAATAGCTTCCGGTTCCTTTAAAAAATAAAATATCTTTTTCTTGGTCATATTCTGTGCAATTTTGCATTTGATCTAAATTAGCATAGCCCATTTGCTCCGTATTTTTTACTACAAATTGAATATCTATATAAAGACGGTGAGCTTCCCATAATCCTTCTTCTTTAGGGCGAGTAAAATAATTGTCTACTATAGCATAAATACTAGTCCCTTCAATTTCATATTTCCCTGGGTTTAATTTTAATAAATCCATACTTCTTAAAAAATTAAAAGCTTTATTAAATTTACTATTTACTTCTCGGTATAAATCGGCATTTTTAAGCACATCAATAATCATATTTTGCACATCTCGTTTTTTTAAAACACTTTAAATGTAAAAAAATAATTTTTTTATCACATACATTCTTATTTTTACAGTTAATATATCTTATCTATCGATTTCAGTGTATAGTATATATCAATTTAAAGAAACATACTTTAAACAAAAAATATTTTAGTATCTAATATTTTATATTTTAAATAACCTGTTACAATGTTAGATTATATGGAATGATTTTTCCTATTTAGCTATTTTCACCTTCAAAAAAAGTGGTTTTAGTGATTTAATAATTTTCTTTATATATATTATAAATGTCCTTTATAGAAGGTTGAACAGGACCTCTTTTGAAATCTTCAAACATTGTTTCCATGCAACTTTTTGCCATTTGGCTTAAATTTTCTTCCTTAATATTAAATTCTTTTAGCTTTTTATTTAGATTAATATTTTTAAGCAATTCCTCTATTTTATCTGCAGCTTTAAGTGCATCTTTTTCCCCAGAAGAATTACATTTGCCCCCCATTCTTTCTGCTGCTAAACAATATTTTTTTATAATACGATCAGAACCATGTTCAATATTAAGGCGTATTATTGAAGGCATAATTATTGCAAGGCTCATCCCATGTGATATTTCAGGATAGAAACCAGTTATAGGATGGGCTAGGGCATGCGGAAGCTCAGAATCTGCAGTTGTTAGTACCCAACCAGCTAGACAATCAGCTAAAGCCATTTTCTCTCGAGCTTCCATTTGCTTACCATCATTATAGGCTATAGGTAAATAGTCCCACACCAATCTAATTGCCTCCAAAGCATATACATCAGAAAATGGAGTGCTGTTTGATGATATTAATCCCTCCATAACGTGAGCCATAACATCAAAGCCAGATTCAGCGGTTAAACCTGGAGGCATTTTAGATACAACATCTAAATCCACAATAGATACTTTAGGAAAAATAGAGTTGTGGCCGTTTCCAGGTTTTTGATTTGTATCAGAATTTGTAATCACATAATAGGGTGTTAGATGACTCCCTGTACCTGATGTTGAATTAACTGCTATTACGGGTATAGCAGATGATATCATCTTGGGCTTTTTATTTGTTGGTGAAAATTCCCATATGCTTTTCGCTTCAGGATGAGCAATCATTATTGCTATTGCTTTTGCAACATCTATAGAAGAACCGCCACCAAAACCTATAATAACATCACATTTTTTTTGAATAGCAATTTGTGCTCCTTTATCTACAGTTATAACTGTCGGATTTGGTTCCACTTCACCATAATGTACTACATCAATGTTATTATTCTTAAGACCCTTCATTGCTTTGTCCAAAAAACCTAGTTTTTTCATGCTATTTTTCCCAGTAACTATCATAGCTTTTTTTCCTAATTTTTTAACTTCGTATGGCAGCTTTTCCAATGCTCCATAACCAAAAATTAAGTTAATTTTTGGTACTTGATATTGAAACATAATATATATTTCTCCTTAGTAAAGGTTTAATATCAAATTATACTTACCCACTTATAAATACAAAAAAAATTTAAAATTATTTTTTCTCATTAAATTAAAGATAAAACTTCATTCTTAAGGAACATAACCAATTAATTTAGGTAAAAATAGTACAATCTCTGGAATATAAGTACATACCAATAATACTACTGTTAAAATAGCAATAAACGGCCATATTTCTCTAATGATACCCCCCAAAGGAACTTTAGCTGTGGCACTAACTATAAATAAACTTTCTCCGTAAGGAGGAGTAGAAAGCCCAATCATAGAATTTAATGTTGTAATCACTCCTAAATGAATTAAATCCACCTGAAAAAGGATTGCAATTGGTAATAGTATCGGTATCACGATGAGTTCTCCTACAATAGGATCCATAACACAGCCTAATAAAAAGAAAAGTATGTTTACAAATAATAAAAAAATAATTTTATTGGTAATAATCCCTGAATCCATAACAAAATTGGTTAAAACTGCCGGTATTTGTTCCCGAGAAACAATATAGCTAAAGAGAAGCGCAGAACCGACCACACCCGATACATAACCTGTAATGAGAGCAGAATTTCTAAATATATTTAGTAATCTTTTAAAACCTAAAACACGATAACCAATTGCCGAGACAATTAAAGCATATAACACTGTTGCGGCAGCAGCTTCAGTAGGAGTAAACACTCCGCCATAAATGCCCCATAGTAAAACTACCGGAGTTAAGAGTGGAAAAAAACCTTTATAAAAAGCTTTAATTAATTCTTTCAAATTGAAGGGTTCACCTCTAGGATAATTTCTCTTGTGGGAAATATAAGAGGTATATAGCATCATGGATAAGGCTAAAAAAAGACCCGGTATAATTCCACCTATAAAGAGATGCCCTATTGACGCACCTGAAATCATCGAATAAATTACCATGGGAATACTGGGAGGAATAATTGGGCCAATAGTGGCACTGGCCGCAGTTATGGCACAACTAAACTCGGGATCAAATCCAGCATCGTTCATACTTTTTATTTCTATTAATCCTAAACCAGAGGCATCAGCAATCGCTGAACCAGTCATTCCTGAAAAAATAACTGAAGCAATGATATTAACATGACCCATCCCACCCTTAAGTGAACCAACTAATTTGGATGCAAAATTAAAAAGACGATCAGTAAGCGTAGTCTCATTCATTATGTTAGCAGCCAAAATAAATAATGGTACAGCAAGCAAAATAAAATTCCTTTCGAAAGCTATTACCATATGGTCTATAATGACTGCGGGACTTATGTGAGCCATAAGGATATAAATCATCGAGGGTATGGAAAGTGAAAAAATAAGAGGATATCCAAAAACAAACAAAATTACAAAAAAAAGTAACCATATTGTTATAAGCATGCTACTCCATCTCCTAATTTGTCTCTATTTTTGCATCTTTATTATTATATAAATATTTAATATCACGAATTATATATCCAATATTATGGATAATGGTAAAGGTTAAAAATATTGGAAAAACCATAAAAGCATACGTCCATGGAATTTTAAGAGATGCGGTCTTTATTCTATAATAAAATAAAAGATTTTCACAAATAGGTTTTAAAATAATAATAAAAATAGTGGTCGTAACAAAATTAAAAACTATACTAACGATCTTTTGAACCTTTGGTTGTAATTTATCATACAAAATATTAAACCTAACATGATTACCTTCTCTAACTCCCCAAGCGGCACTGAGATACAAGGTCCAAATATATGCATAAATTGACACTTCAAAAGGCCACTCTAAAGAAATATTCAGAAAATATCTGTAAAAAACTTGGATAGCAATTGCTAAAAAACAAATTGCAAGAGATAACATGGAAAGATTTTCTTCGAACATAATAATTATAAAATTATAAATTTTTTTTAGCAGTTTCACAAAATCAACCACTCTTTCAATTCTAAATTAATCTACCTTTTTATAGGGAGCAAGAAAATAGATTTCCTGCTCCCTATAAAAAATATTAGAAATTCTTGTTACAAATTATTCTGCTTCATACACCTCTGCACTTGTGTTTTGTATCATCTCGTATACGCCTTTACCCCAAATATCATCATTTTTAGCATATACTTTCTTGACACTTTCCATAAATGCAGCTTTATCCGGAATGATTATTTCCATACCAAATTCATTTTTAAACTTAGACAATAAGGTTGCTTCTTCTTCTAAAACTAATTGATTACAGTAATTTCTTCCGATTAATAATGCTTTTTTCATATATACCTTATAATCTTCCGGCATACTATCCCAAACTTTTTCATTAATTGTGGGATTAATAATGGTCATCTGGTGATCAGTTAAAACTATATAGTGGGTAACTTCATGAAAGTTACTAGCAAAATCAGTGGGTAAAGGGTTATCCTGTCCATCTATAGTTCCTGTCTTTAAAGCCATATACACTTCATTAAATCCCAACGGTGTAGGTTGGGCACCTAAGCCACGACCGACATCCATCCAGGCCTCTGAACCGGGCATCCTTAATTTAACTCCTTTAAGATCCTCGGGAGTTCTAACTACTCCTGCTTTTTCAGTTAAATTCAACTCCCTAGTTCCTAAGAACCAGGTATCCAAAACTACTAAGCCAGATCTCTTTCTCAATTCATCCCAATAGGCTTTTCCAATAGGCCCATTAACCACATAATATAAATGATCTAAGCTTTTAAATACATAGGCAGCTTCTAAAACTCCGATTTCGGGATAAGGCACTAGGTCGCTATACCAAGAAGGTGCGCCATCACACATATCGATATCGCCACGCATAGTTCCTAAAACCTGTGTCTTTTGATCTGCTAACTGTCCTGAGTGATATATAGTCACTTTAATATTTCCACCAGTTAACTGTTCTAAAGTCTCAGCAAACTTCATATAACCTTTGGTTTGTGGTTCTGGTGGGACGGAAGTACAAGCAAATTTCAAATTATATTTTGGTTGCTCTTCTGCAAGAACCACCGTAGAAGACAAAACTACAAGTAAGCAAACTGTTAAAATTATTTTAAATAATTTTACTCTTTTCACAATAAAATCCTCCTTTTTATTTTTAAATACCAAACTCTCAACATATTATTCTCTGCAGGAAAAATCTGATTCAAGCTATACCTTATATACATCACCTCCTTGTATTCTTAAAAATACTTCTTACCGGATGTGGTTTTTAAAATCTAAAACTCTAAATCAATACTAGATTTGTTTTTCGCTATAAATAATCTTGGCAAAACAATTAGCAAAAAAACCATATAACGTAATGTAACACCTTTTGACTTCTTCTATTTTATTCCCTTCTTTTTTATTTTATATTTTTTTCACCAATTACCTGTATAACAAATTTCCTTTCTTGTGGTCCATCCAATTCTACGAAATAAATATTCTGACGTGATCCTTTTTGAATTTTTCCATCCTCGATAGGGAAAAATATTTCAAAACCCATAAGTGTACTTCGAATATGGGAAGTAGCATTAATACCCATTTGGCCGTCAAATGCAAGAAAACGTGAATGGTGATAGGGTAAATCTTCAGGAACGATTTTTTCGTAGAATGAGGTAATGTCTGACTCTAAGTCAGGTATACCTTCATTTACTATCATCCCGGTTGTAGTGTGCATGGATATAATAAATACTACCCCATTGGTAATTGAGGTTGACTTAATAAAATCTTGAACATCTTGGGTTATATTTATTAATTCTGTCTGCTGATTTGTAATAACAGAAAAGTGTTTAATTTTTATAATCATTAGACAAGTTTCCTCTTTGCTAGAATCTTTTCACTATTATTGTGGAAAATATTGTTATAGAACTCTTCACTCATATTTAAAGATTTTATTCCTTTTACAGTACGTCTTATATCTTGTCTTGGATAATTACTACCAAATAATATTTGAGAACTCAAACTCGCTTCAAGTACATTAAATCCAACATCATAGGTGAATACTTGCTCGAAAACCGTTTTTGGAGTTCCGCTATATATAATTGAAGTGTCAAGATAAGCATTGGGATGTTTTAGAGCTAGCATTATAGACTCTCTAACCCACGGCCATCCAAAATGAGGAATAATAAATGTTACATCAGGAAAATCATTAAAAACATCTTCCAGCTGCAAAGGATGTGAGTAACTTGTTTTCCCTTTCGGAGCCCAACTTAAACCACAATGAATCATCACTGGTATTTTAAGTTCTCGGCATTTATAATAAAGAGGGTAAGCATAATCCTTGGAATTTGGCTCAAATCTTTGTATGGATGGATCCAATTTTAAACCTTTTAACCCAAGTGAGTTGACAGCATATTCTAATTCTTTTGATGCATTTTTATTCAGAGGGTCCACAGAAGAAAAACCGATAAACCTTGGACTCCAAGAAACCAACTTCGCTATTTGCTCATTTGAAAATAATTTACAGCCGTTTGAAGTAGAACAATCCAAAGGTAATAAAACAGCTTTATCTACTCCCGCAGCATCTAATTCACGCAAAAATACTTTTAAAGGCTGCGGCGGAAAATAAAGGCCAAATACATTTCTTATACAATCGAGCAATTCCGGATCATCCTCAATAAATTCCTTTACTAAAAATGGATGAGTATGAAAATCTATCATGCCAACTCCTTATCTTTTATATTTATACCTAAAAAATTTCGATATTTTTTTAAGCAAGTAACCACATCTGATATAGAGGGATATCTATTTTCAGATTTAGAAATATAAATTGAAGCAACAGCATTTCCAAAAGCCATGCAAATATCAATCGAAAATTTTTTTCTATAACCATATATAAAACCGGCATTAAAAACATCACCAGCACCAACGGAATCAATAACATTGGTTGGGATAGCGGGTACCTTAAAAATATCTTTACCATTACTTCCAAAGGAACCTTCCTTGCCCAATTTTATGATTACAGTTTCAACTCCCAACTCATGAAGCATATGAACCGAAGTATAAGGATCTCTGCTACCGATTAAGGCTTCAACTTCATCAATATTTGGAATAAATATTGAAACATTCCTAAGTATTTTCTTAAAACCTTTTTTAGTCGCGCCAGACCAACCATTAGGGTCCCATCCAGTATCTAATACAGTTATTTTGCCCATATTTTTTAGTTTTATTAGGATGTTGTCCAATTCATTATAATTAATATTTCGAAGGGTAGACAAACCAAAAATACAGATATAATCAGCATTTTTTAGGATATGCCAATTATTTTTTATCAATGTACATGTAAAATCATCTAAACATCCATAATCAGAAACAAATGCTCTCTCGCCATCTGGTTTCACTATTGCTACAGTTATTCCCGTTTTTTTTCCTTCAATAATTGATATACTTGAAGTGTCGATACCCGCTGCCTTTAAGCTATTTATGATCATTCCCCCATAGAAATCTGCTCCAACATTGGCTATTATATTTACTGGTAAACCAAGAGCACTTAGTGCAAATGATGCATAACCAGCTTGGCCTGAAGAATATAAATCTGAATTCTTACCAATGACTTCTGTTCCCCAAGCTGGCATACACATTACCTGTCGTATGACTAAATCAACATTTAAATTTCCAATAATACCAACCCTTTTTAGTTCCATAAAAAAATATGCCTCAATCCATATATACCATTATTTTGAGAGCTTTTTTATTATCAAGAATTTCAAAAACTTGCAGGTAATCTTTTAATGCTAAGCGATTCGTTATAAGATTTTCAACTTTTATTTTCTTTTTACTTAGTAATTCGATTGCACGAGATGTAGAAAATTGGTTGTTGAATGAGCCTAGTATCTTCAATTCATTCTCGTTTATTATAAATGGGTTAATTTTTATTAAATGGTCTTTTGGGCTACATCCAAAATAAACGATTGTTCCACCCTTCTTAACCATAGAGATGCACATGGCTTGCGCTTCTGAGTTTCCAGCAGCTTCAAATACAACATCAGCTCCATTCGGGTCAATCATCATAACTTCTGCTTTTATATCTTGGTTGGATGGATCCACGCAATATGTAGCGCCATTCTCAAGCGCTTTTTTTCTTCTTTCGCTTATGGGTTCACTTACAATAATATTTGCCGCTCCATGTAAACGAGCACATTGTGTAATCAAATTACCCATACTTCCAGCCCCAATGACTAGTACTGTATCTCCCGATTGGATATTTGCTAAATCAGTACCGTGTATGGCACAAGCTAGAGGTTCTGTAAAGGCAGCTTCTTCAAAGGAGAGATTTTTAGGAAGCTTATAAATATTACTTTGGTTTACTACACAATATTCGGCATTTGCCCCATTGCAATGAACTCCCATAGAACTTAAGTTATTGCATAGATGTTCTTTTCCAATTCGACAAAAAAAACAGGAATGACAAACAAAATTTGGATCTACTGTAACACGTTCACCCACATTAATATTGGAGACATCTTTTCCGATTTGTGCGACTTCTCCCGAAAACTCATGCCCAATTATTACCGGATAATTTCCAGGATAGTCACCTTTAAATAGAGAAATGTCGGTACCACATACACCACAATTTTTTACTTTTATTAGCACTTCATTTTCGTTTGGTTCCACATTTGGAACTTCTTTTACTTCTATATTATCTGGTCCATATAAAATAACAGCTTTCATGGTATTACACCTTTTAAAAAATAAGATTTTTAAATATTGTTATTTTGAACAACACATATAGAGCTCTATTTATCAGAAATAATTTTCTCCTGGCTTGTACGGTTTTACATGCATCTCTAAATAATCATCCATGTCAATTCCTCGCTGCGTACTTTGGAACAGGAAGAAAAATTGACTTACCTGATGGAGAATAAACGGTGCTAAAACTGGATTAGTGTTTACATAATCCTTCACATCAAAGGTTACAATATTTGCACCGTTTTTTTCACAATAATTCTTTGTAGCTATGGCCCATGGTCTTGAGGCATCATTTCCAATAAACATTATCATTGCCGGTTTTCTAAATAATATTTCCAAAGGTCCATGGCGCCATTCACAGCTTCTTAAACAGGCAGCATGTACGCGTGAATACTCCAATAGGTTTGTATAACCAAATTGATACGCAAGTGCCCATAAGGCACCATCGCCTAAAACATAAAAGAAATTTTCTTCCTTTACTTTATCCAAAGCGATCAATGCTTTTTCTTCACTAAGCTCCTGAATATGACGCATGTCATCTGGAACTTTTAATAATGCATTCTGCAAGCTCACCGCTTTATCTGGCTCACCCTTTAGTATCATATAGTGTGAGAGCAACATTAAAAGGTTTGCCATAGCCGATGTATACAAACATTTATCGTGGTAGGCTAAAACAAAATCAGCAGATTGAGCAAGTGGATTATCTTCATTTTTTGTTAACGCTAATATGGGAATATTTTTTTTCTTTAAAAAGCTACTTGCTAAAAGCGTGTCTTCTGTTTTGCCTGAATATGATGAAAGTATTGCTAAAGTACGTGATTTCTCTAAAAATAAAGGATTATCAGATATAATTTCAGGGCCAAAAGAATGCACTGTCCCTATGGATGAATTTGTTCTTAAAAAATAGTAGCCTGTATATAAAGTACAATATGAAGCACCACTTCCCACGAATAGAATTTGTTCGGGGTTATAGTTATATATTTCTTTTGCCAATTTTTTGATCAACTCTTTATTTTCCTCAAGCGATCTTTCGATGTTGTCTGCAGCAGAATAAATAGAACAAATTTCTGTTTGTTTGTTTTTTTCCAGTAATTTTTCGTTAAAATTAAACTTTCCCATTAAACACCTCCTGAACTTTTACAAATTTTATTTTAGTCTATGCCTTCTTTATTTTATCTCTATAACTTTTTAATATATCAGTTTAAATTTAAATATGATTAATTATTAAAAATCTTCTCATTATCTTTATTTTTGATCAGTTTTTGACGCGGGGTTACAATATAAGTTTGAATTCCATTAGATTCAAATATCTCAATATAGTCACGAGGAATTTTATCATCAGTAATTACGGCATCAATATCTGTCCAATTACATACCTTATAAGGGGCATCGATATCAAATTTTGAAGAATCTGCTACCATGATTACCTTATCACTAATCTCAATCATTTTTTCTTTTACTACAATTTCCTCAAACTGAAGGTTAGAAATACAGCGCTTTGCGCTTACAGCATCAACACCCAAAAAAACTTTATTAACTTTAAGTTTTTTCAGAAGCTCTTCGGTAAATAAACCATATACATTATAAAATAAAGGCCTAAGGAGCCCTCCTAGTACAAATACTTTAATATTTAGTGCGGTACATAAAACTGTAGCTATCATGATATCAGTAGTGAATATTGTAATATTCTTCATATTTATTTTTTTTAGTTGACATGCTATGTAATAATTAGTAGTTCCTGAATCGAGAATTACAGTATCCGAATCTTCAATTAATTCCACGGCTTTTTCGGCAATCGCTTTTTTCTTCTCAATATTGATATAAGCTTTCGTTTCATATAGCGGTTCAACTTTACTATCAAGATAATCAACTACAGATACCCCACCACGGTCAAGAGTAACTAATCCCTGTTTATCTAATTTTTTTAAATCTCTTCGTATAGTGATTAAAGAAACTTTGAATAAATCCGCTAACACACTTGTTTCAATAAAATTACGATCTTTTATCATTTGAAGTATTTTAGCTTGTCTTTCTATTCTATACATCTAAATTCCTTGAACGGTTAATGATAATTAAATGATTTTTTATGTTCTAATAATATATTAAGATGAGCGCTTTGTCAAATAATTTTTATGCATTGGCCAAGACATACTATAAAATTAAAATAATATTCTTTTATAGATATAAGTATGAAATTTTCTCTGGTATTACCTATGGAATTTATTATAGCTTTGAGGTCGGGGAGAAATTATTAATCAAAAGGCATTATATAAAGCTCTGCAAGATGAGAAAATTGCAGGAGCACCATTGGAGGTATTAGAAAAAGATCCACCATTTTTAACTGATATAATGAATAAGGACAAGACGATATATACCCCACACGTAGCCTGGAATTCGGTCGAGGCAGAAACAGAATTAAGAAAATCCGCGGCTCAAGAAGTAAAAAGAGTTTTAGAAGGCGGAAAACCATTAAACCTGGTTAATAAAGATGTGTTAAAATATTATTAGATAATAGATTTAATAAAGCAATAAAAAATTAATTAATAAGTTTTCTTAAACTGACAATTCGTTGCCTGACAGATTTGGCAAAAATGATCATCTTTGGCAGTTATGGTAATATTCTTACCTATCCCTATTATCCAGGACAAGGATTTTTGGGGAACCATCATATAGGACTCGGTTAATTTTACTCCAATTTTATCGACTGGAATTATTTGAAAAATATTTTTCTGTTGGCTTATATCCCAATCAGCAGAGCCAGGACTAAAATATTTGGTAGTTTGAAGATTTTGTTCCTTTACTTCTTGGCAAACCAAACTTCTCATATAATGGCTTAACGATCT
>RCNB010005999.1_pt1 | contig 11989 bp, 10 predicted proteins | sample 2041321 | NCBI WGS metagenome assembly RCNB01 (sample SAMN09708232, study PRJNA481090) | Marine sediment metagenome, whole genome shotgun sequencing project. | reverse complement strand
GACATAGGCAGGGCGATTCAACTCCCCACGATGCGCCGCGCCGGGCTGGTCTGGCGCATCGGATTCAAGCAACAGTGAATCGAGTGGCATTGAGGCGACCACGGCGCGCAGTTTACGCGCGCGCTCGAAACTGACGGTGGCTGCAATGCCAAGCTTGAAACCGAGGTCATACAATTGGCGCGCCTGTTGCTCACTGCCGGCAAAACTGTGTATCACACCACCGTGCTGACCCTGATGACGCAGCAGGCTGATGACCTCATCCATGGCTTTGCGCGCGTGCACGATGACCGGCAGGCGATGATTGTCCGCTAGCTGCAACTGCTCCTGGAACAACTGCTTCTGCCATTTTTCATCGAGACGCGAGGTAAAGAAATCGAGGCCGCACTCACCTACAGCGACCACCGCTTCACGCCCCAACCACTCATCCAGCTCTTGCAAATGGCTCACATGGTGCTGCTCGATAAACATCGGGTGCAATCCATAAGCTGGATAAAGGCCCTCGTGGTTTGCACACACAGCCTTCACTTTTTCCCAGCGATTAGCGGTGGTAGCCGGTATGATCATGCGCTTCACCCCGACCCGCGCTGCCTCAGCAACTACCTGTTCGCGGTCTTCATCAAGGCGATCATCGTCAAGGTGGCAATGGCTGTCGATCAGTTGCATGTGACCACACGACCGCGCAGCGCTGCAAGGTATCGGCATTTCGAGATGGCGGTTGTCATTGCCGATTTCGGCCTTCCAGTAAATCGAGAATGATAGGGGTCAAAATGAGCTCCACCGCCATTCCCATCTTGCCCCCGGGCACAACAATAGTATTGCGTCGCGACATGAACGAGCCGCTGATCATCGACAGCAGATTGGTGAAGTCGGTATTGCGAATATCCGGTTTGCGGAAACGGATGACCACGAAGCTCTCATCAAGCGTCGGAATATCGCGCGCGATAAACGGATTGGAAGTATCTACCGTGGCAACTCGTTGGAAATTGATGTCAGTCTCGGAAAACTGAGGCGTTATGTATTTAACGTAATCGGGCATACGTCTCAGGATACTGTCCACCACTTCATCCTGACTGTAACCCCGTTCAGCACTGTCACGGTGAATTTTCTGAATCCATTCGAGATTCACCACGGGCACCACACCTACCTTCAAATCAACGTAGCGAGTCATGTCCACATCGTCGTTTTTGACGAGTCCGTGCAGGCCTTCGTAAAATAGTAAGTCGGTATCGGGCTCGATATCTTCCCAGGGCGAAAACTGCCCGGATTCGAGCGCAACCCCAAGGCGCTTGCTGTGACGACTCGCCTCGTCGTCATTGTGCAGGTAAAAGCGTTTTAGCCCAGCACCGCTTTCACCGTAACTGCGAAACAAGCCCTCCAGCAATTCGAACTGGTTGGCCTTGACGCCGAAATGACTGAAACTCAGGTTTGCTTCGGTAGCCAGCGTCATCTGCTCGCGCATACCCTCACGATCATAGCGGTGGAAACTGTCACCCTCAATGGGCGCGGCATTGATTTTGTGTCGATGAAAAATGGCCTCCAACGCCTTTTTTACCGTCGACGTTCCGGCACCGGAAGAACCGGTTACGACGACGACGGGATGCTTTTTGGACATAAAGCTGGCCTCTCTTTTTGGAGCGTTTGTCTAGACTCTCGATTGTAACCGGTCATGGCGGATTTTGAGTAGTAATTGGCGTCCACTGCTTTTGTAGCTATAAGTATTATTGTGTACACTGCTAACGATATTCCTGTCTCGTCTAACCGGCGCCAAAACTCTTTGGCGCTACTAGATTCAAACAGTTATGCAACATCGTTATCAAACCAGTGGGAAGCAAAGCTTCGCATTGGCCCTTATTATTTTGAGGATTCGACCAACTCTTGAGCAAGCTATTCAGATCAATGCGAGCCCGACTTAAAAAAGTCAAACTCAAGAAGCTGCGCAGTACAAAATGGATTGCCGGAATCATATTTGTCGAATTTGGCTGGTACATCACTGGATTAACCCCAAGCACAGAAATCGCCTGGGTAACCGGCCTGTTGCTTTTCACTATATATCTCTTCGTATTTGAAATCGTCACCGTCGACGAAACCGCTATCACGATCATGGTATTACTCGGACTATCGTCGCTGCTGGCACCGATAATGGGGTTGGAGCAAGGGCTGGTCGATACGGAAAATCTTTTCGATGGCTTTGCCAGTAACGCGGTAATCTCGATCATCGCGGTAATGATGATTGGGGCGGGTCTCGACAAAACCGGCATGATGAGCAAGGTGGCCGGCTTTATTTTGAAAGTCGGCGGCAGCTCCGAGAGTCGCATCATACCGATCGTTTCGGGCACCGCAGGCATTATTTCATCGTTCATGCAGAATGTTGGTGCCGCTGCATTACTGCTACCCGTGGTCAGTCGTATATCTTCCCGTTCGGGATTACCAATGTCTCGCCTGTTAATGCCGATGGGCTTTACCGCGATTCTCGGCGGCACGATTACCATGGTGGGGTCGTCGCCGTTGATTCTGCTGAACGATTTGATTCTGACCTCGAATGTGGCCTTGCCGGAAGACCAGAAAATGGAAGCCTGGAGTCTGTTTTCAGTAACGCCGATCGGACTTGCGCTTGTCTCCGCAGGAGTTCTTTATTTTGTGGTCGCTGGTAAATACGTACTGCCATCGGTTTCAACCGAATCCAGCGCCGCCATCCCTGGCAGTAGCAAATATCTGGAAGAGGTCTACGGCGTTGACTACATGCAATTCGAGGTTACCGTACCCGAAGACAGTCCGCTGGTTGGTCAGGTGCTCGATGACATCGAGTCTGCCAACAAAATTCGCATCATTGCAATCAAGGCTTCCGGCGACGGCATGCGCGCGAGCCGCGGCGATTTGTCACGCGACCTGGACATCGGTCCGAATTCAGCTATCGGCGTACTGTGCTCGCCGGCACATCTGAAAGATTTCGTTGATACCTACGGCCTCGGCATCCAGAAAGGTCTGCGAGTGTTTTCGGAAGTTTTATCGTCAACCCAGGCCGGCATAGCAGAAATCGTTATCCCGGCTGGATCATCACTGATCGGTAAATCGGCGCGTGACGTCTGGATGCGTAAAGTCTACGGACTAGCCATGGTGGCTCTGCACCGTGACGGCGAAACCTTGGTTGAAGGCGACCATATTCGCGACATGCCCTTTGAAACCGGCGACACCATTCTCGCGTTTACCACCTGGCGTGCGCTCGCACATCTTGAAACAGATCGGAATTTCGTCATCGTCACATCAGAGTATCCGCGCGAAGAAACACGACCCAACAAGGTTGGCTGGGCCAGTTTTTTCTTCAGTCTTGCATTATTCATGGTGCTTTTTACCGACCTGAGACTGTCTGTGGCATTGATGACCGGCGCTATTGGCATGATTATTTCAGGAGTGCTCAAGATCGAAGAGGCTTACGAGTCTGTATCCTGGAGTACCGTGTTTCTGCTCGCCAGCCTCATCCCGCTCGGTCTCGCGGTAGAAACCAGTGGTACGGCAAAATGGATTGCCGATCAAACCTTGCTGGTAGTCGGCGACATGCCGATCTGGGTGATTCAGGCAGCGGTAGCTATTCTGGCGACCTTCTTCACCCTGGTGATGTCAAATGTCGGCGCAACCGTTTTACTCGTGCCGCTGGCCGTCAACATCGCCATCGGTGTCGGTGCAAGCCCGGCGCTATTCGCATTAACCGTGGCATTGGCCACCTCGAATTCGTTCATCATCCCGACTCACCAGGTGAATGCATTAATCAAGGGACCAGGCGGTTACGGTGTGCCTGACTTCATGCGCGCTGGAGGAATCATGAGCATCCTCTTCATCGTCGTCATGCTGGGAATGATGAACCTTATTTTTTAGCCACTGGACTTCGCGAACAACAGATCCCATACGCCATGCCCGAGACGCAGTCCACGCTGTTCAAAGCGGGTCTCAGGGCGATACTCAGGTGCTTCAATATAGCCATCGGCTTTCCCCTCATTCACAAATCGATCATCTGCCAGGAACTGCTCTGCGATCGATTCGGCATAATCCTGCCAGTCAGTAGCGATGTGTATCGCCCCGCCCGGTTTAAGCGCGCGGTACACCAGATCTCGGAATCGCTGATTAACAATGCGGCGCTTATGGTGTCGTTTCTTGTGCCAGGGGTCAGGGAAAAATAACAAAATCCGGTCCAGCACGCTGGTTTCGATCATTTGTTCGAGCACTTCAATCGCATCGTGTTTAATCAGTCGTATATTGCTCAACTGCTGCTGATGAATATTGTTGAGACAGCGACCGATACCAGGTTCATGCACCTCCACTCCCAGATACAGGCTGCCGGGATCGCCACTGCCCATGTGGATCAGCGCATCACCGTTACCAATTCCAATCTCCAACTTGAATGCGTCAAATCCGTCCGGCAACGATGGCATGCCTTGCTGAAACTCGACTCCATAGAGGGGCCAACAGGTTTCAATCGCATTTCGTTGCGACGCTGTGAGGCGTCCACCGCGACGCACGAAACTGCGAATCGAACGCTTGTGGAGATTTTCGTCAGGCATTTTTCTCACTCATTGCATAATGCGCTAAGGATACTGCGCTAATCTCGGCGCAGTTTAGCGGATTGACCGGGAATCCTCAGCAACAAAGCACCAGTTATTCAGCCTCAAAAGGTTATTTTTATGAACCAGGCTGCACATAGGAACCCAAGAATGGGCGCACATTACTGGAGTTATTGCGTCGATACCAGTGCGATGGTCAGATCGACAACAGTCAGGCTTCGCAGCGTATCCGAGCGCTATCATCTGGTAAAGAACAGTTGAAGCAGATTTATCGAACTCACCGGATGTTGCTATACTGTGTTTTTTTCAGGTACTGTCTTTTGATGACGATTAAAGCAGTAGCCCTGATTTCCGGTGGCCTCGATTCCTTGCTGGCAGCAAGGTTGATTCAGCAGCAGGGAATCGAGGTTGTCGGTATCAATTTTTTCACCGGCTTCTGCGTCGAAGGTCACACCCATTCAATTCGCAATCGCGAAGGCAGTCCAGCCAAACGCAATAACGCCTTGTGGGTCGCCGAGCAGCTGGGCATCAAGTTGCACATTATCGATGTGGTCGACGAATACAAAAATGTCGTGATCAACCCGAAGCATGGCTATGGCGCCAATTTGAACCCCTGCCTCGATTGCAAGATTTTCATGATACACAAGGCACAGGCATGGATCGTGGAGCACGGCTTTGATTTTATCATTACCGGCGAGGTGAATGGCCAGCGCCCCAAATCACAGTTGCGCCGCTTGATGCCTCTGGTGGCCGAGGAATCAGGCGCAGACGATCTTCTGCTGCGCCCGCTGTGCGCCAAAAACCTGGCTCCTACCCGCCCCGAGCTGGAAGGTTGGGTAGATCGGGAGCAGCTCAAGGATTTCAGTGGTCGCTCACGCAAACCACAGATGGCACTGGCTGCCGAATTCGGTTTCAAAGATTATGCGCAGCCCGCGGGTGGTTGCTGCTTCTTGACGGATAAGACCTATTCAGTGAAGTTGCAGGATCTATGGAACAATCGTGGTCGTCGCGAGTACGAACTCGACGATATCATGCTCCTCAAGGTTGGCCGTCACATTCGGCCGAGTCGCGCGTTCAAACTCATTATCGCACGCGAAGAAGGTGAAACCCGCTACCTGAGTGGTTATCGACGGCAGTTCCAAACGATCAAAACCATCAGCCACGGCGGACCTCTGGCCCTGGTAGAAGGCGCAGAACTGGACCAGCAGCAGCTCGAGCTTGCTTGCGCTATCACCGCACGCTTCAGCCAGGGGCGCAACGCTGATTCAGTTGAAATGGAGTTCAGTGATCACCAGCAGAGCACTCACAGCGTCCACATCAAACCCATGCGTGCCGACCAGATCGATCCCGACTGGGTCATTCTGTGAACGATATCGTCGAACTCGATGCGCGGCGCCTGCTGTGCCCAATGCCGGTGATTCGCCTGCAGGATTGCATCAACCAGCAGCCGGCAGGCAAGCAGGTGCGCATCACCTGTACTGATCCCGGAACGCTACACGATATCCCAACCTGGTGCCGCCTGAACGGGCATCGGATCATGTCCACCAACGAGCAACAGGGCGAAATCATTTTCCTGGTGCATAAGGATTTCGATGCAACTTGAAGAACGCCACCGGATTACAAAACGGGTCACCTTGACCGGTGCTGCAATCAATTGTGTGCTCGCCAGCCTGCAGATTACTTTTGGCCTGCTTGGAAAGTCACAGGCATTACTTGCCGATGGCATTCACACCCTGTCTGACCTCTGCTCTGACTTCATCGTGCTGTATGCATCGAGCCGATCATCCAAAGCGGCCGATGAGGAGCATCCTTATGGCCATGGTCGAATTGAAACACTGGCCTCGTTGATGCTTGGCACGATTCTCGGCATGGTCGGCATTGGCATCGGCATGCGCGGCGTGGAGAGTGTGCTCTCCCCTGCGGCATCCAATCCAGAAGCGATTACCATCATTTTCGCCTGCCTCGCCATTGTCTGCAAGGAAGGCCTCTATCACTACACCCTGCGCGCCGCGCGAGCCACTCATTCAGCTATGCTCGAAGCGAACGCATGGCATCATCGCTCGGACGCGCTGTCTTCAATTGTTGTCGTCATCGGCATCTCCGCACAGCTGCTGGGAATACCTTACATGGATGCGGCGGCGGCAATTATTGTCGCCTGCATGATCGGCTGGATGGGCCTGCGCCTGGCGCGCAAGGCTTTGAGCGAACTGATCGACACCAGCCTTGATTCCGATCTTGTCGAACAGGTAAAAACCGTGATGCAGACCAATTCCAGTGTCATCGGCGTACACAATCTGCGCAGTCGCTCCATGGGTGGTTTAGGCTACCTCGATGCCCACATTGAGGTCGATTCGGACCTCACTGTATCGGAAGCACATTACATCGCCCACAGGATCGAACACCAGGTAAAGAAAAACTTCCCCAGCATCATCGATGTGCAGATTCACATAGATCCACTGGATGATGAGATCCGTGAATCAATGTTGGCAAGGCTGCCGGAGCGCCAGGTTATCGAACAGGGCCTGGCACAGGCGTGGATCGATATTCCTGAAAGCGAACACATCATAAAGACGAAATTGCACTATCTGGACAAGCTCATCGAGGTCGATCTGGTACTGCCGGCATCGATGTGTTCAGCACAGCACCAGGCCGGCATCGAACGCTTGAAACAAGGCGCCAGCGAACTCGACTACATTGGCAGAGTAAACATCTATTTCGTAAACTAGCCACCTAATTGCACCATTGTGGTGCTAATATGCCAAATTCAATCCGGGATACCCCCGATTTGCACGATTAATTGGCATTAGTGCACGGATCGGTACAATTCCCTTTCTAAATTATTAGCCCCCACCCGATTCTGGAGAATTGAGTCATGTCTGTGTCTGATGTGTTGAACACGATTAACGAGTACGGCGTAAAATTCGTCGATTTCCGCTTCACCGATACCAAGGGTAAGGAACAGCATGTTACCGTCCCTGCCAGTACCCTCGAAGAGGACAGCTTTACCGAAGGCAAGATGTTCGACGGCTCTTCGGTTGCCGGCTGGAAGGGAATTAACGAATCCGACATGATCCTGATGCCCGACCCGGCAACCGCACTGCTTGACCCGTTTACCGATGAGCCCACCATCAACATTACCTGCAACGTTGTCGAACCCACTACTGGCGAGGGCTATGAGCGCGACCCGCGTTCCATCGCCATGCGCGCTGAAGCCTATCTGAATGCCACCGGAATTGCCGACACGGCTTACTTCGGCCCTGAGAACGAGTTTTTTGTTTTCGACGACGTCAAATGGTCTAACGAGATGGGCCATTGCTCTTATCAGATCGATTCAGAAGAAGCCGCCTGGAGCTCCAACCGACAGTATGAAGACGGCAACACCGGGCATCGTCCTGGTGTCAAGGGCGGTTATTTCCCGGTACCTCCGGTCGACTCGCTGCACGACATGCGCTCAGCAATGTGCCTGGCGATGGAAGAAATGAATCTCAAAGTCGAGGTGCACCATCACGAAGTGGCAACTGCCGGACAATGCGAAATTGGCGTTGGCTTCAACACACTGGTACGCAAGGGCGACGAAGTACAGGTTCTCAAATATTGCATACACAACGTTGCACACAGTTACGGCAAGACCGCAACTTTCATGCCTAAGCCACTGGTCGGCGATAACGGCAACGGCATGCACGTGCACATGTCATTGATGAAAGATGGGGTGAACCTGTTTTCCGGCGAAGAATACGGCGGTCTCTCCGAAATGGCATTGTTCTACATCGGCGGTGTGATCAAGCACGCACGCGCCATCAACGCCTTTGCCAATCCAGCGACAAATAGCTACAAACGCCTGGTACCAGGATTTGAAGCACCTGTGATGCTGGCCTACTCGGCGCGTAACCGCTCAGCGTCAATCCGGATCCCTTACGTAGCCAATCCCAAGGGACGGCGCATCGAGGTTCGTTTCCCTGATTCAACCGCTAACCCTTACCTCGCCTTCGCCGCTCTAATGATGGCTGGTCTCGACGGCATCAAGAATCAGATTCACCCTGGCGAAGCCATGGACAAAGATCTCTATGATCTACCCCCGGAAGAAGAGGCTGAAATTCCACAGGTTGCCTTCTCGCTCGATCAGGCGCTGGAAGCATTGGATCAGGATCGGGATTTCCTCAAGGCAGGTGGCGTATTCACAGATGATGTCATCGACAGTTACATAGCGCTCAAGCAGGAAGAAGTCGAACGACTGCGCCTGGCGACCAATCCGGTCGAGTTTGAACTTTACTACAGCTGCTAGTCCTGGGCTTGCTGGATCGATAAAAAGGCCCCTCTACTGGGGCCTTTTTTGTCCGCACCACGGCCACCTGCCACTCTTTAACAATGCTGCCCTTAAAAGCAAATCCGAATAGTTTGCCGGATACCGCAGATAGAATTCTCGACACGCTCAATTCAGCCATTTTGTGTCTTGATCCCAGGCGCCGGATTACCTATGTGAACTCGGCGGCCGAGGCATTATTTGACAGCAGTACGGCGAGCTTAATGGGACAAGATTTTGCCAGCTTGCTGAGCCAGCCTGAACCCTCCAGTATTCTGGAAAAATTGAATCTGGAATCGCTCGACTTTACCGAGCATGAGGCAGTAATCACCCTCGCACATGGCAAATCGATCACTGCCAACTACAGCATCTACCGATTCGACAACCAGTCCCAGAATGGCGATATCGTACTCGAAATTCGGCAGCTCGAACGCCAGGCACAATTCGCCCAGGATGAATTGAAGCAGCAGCAACAACAAGCCTCGCATCAACTTGCGCGTGGACTCGCCCATGAGATCAACAATCCGCTAGGCGGTATTCGCGGGGCTGCGCAGTTGTTGCAAAGAGCACTCGATCGCCCGGAATGGACGGAATATACCGAGGTCATCATCAGCGAGGTCGATCGCCTGCAATCACTGACCACCAACATGCTGGGGCCGGGTAGTCTGATGCAACGAGGTGCAGTCAATATCCTCGAAGTGCTCGAGCACATCCGCAAAATTATCCTGGCCGCCGAACCCGAGCGCATTGTTATTGAGCGTGATTACGACCCCAGTATCCCCGAACTCATGGCCGATCGTGACATGCTCATCCAGGCTTTCCTCAACATTGTGCGCAACGCCGTGCAGGCTATCGACGAAGATGGCGAGATTACCTTCAAGACTCGAGTCGAGTTCCGCTACACGATCGGACAGGTCACCCATCCGCTGGTGTTAAAGGTCGACATCATTGATAGCGGTTGCGGCATACCCGGGGATCTGGGCGAAACCATTTTTCTGCCGATGGTCACCGACAAAGCCGATGGCAGCGGTCTAGGCCTGCCGATTGCCCAGGAAATCATTTCCCGGCACGGCGGTACCATTCATCTGCACAGTTCGACCTCGGGAACCACTTTCAGCGCTTTATTACCTTTAGGATTATCATGAATATGCCAGCTAACAATCTACAAATTCCTATCTGGATCATAGACGACGACCAATCCATGCGCTGGGTGCTGGATAAAACCCTGTCGAATAATGGCTATCGGGTGAATGCGTTTGAATCGGGTTCCGTGGCACTGGCAAATTTCAAACGTACTTCGCTCGAAGAGCGCCCCGCGCTGATCATTACCGACGTGCGCATGCCCGGTATTAATGGTTTTGAATTGCTAAAACAGATCAAGAATATTTCACCGCAAACTCCCATCATTGTGATGACGGCTTACACTGATCTGGATACCACGGTACAGGCGTTTCAAGAGGGTGCCTTCGAATATCTGCCTAAACCATTCGACATCGATGACGCACTGAAACTGGTTGCCCGCGCCTGTGAACCCATCGCCGAGAGTGACTCTGGCAGTCCGAGATTGCCTCCTGAGCTCGGTGACTGGCAGGGGCCGCTGCGGCTATGGGCACAGCAACAGCTCGCTCAGGGAGAAACCGAAATTCTGAAAACGGCGGCAAGAACTTTCGAAAAGACACTACTCGATTGCGCACTGGAGGCAACACGAGGACGCAAACAGGATGCTGCACGCCTGCTCGGTTGGGGTCGAAATACGCTGACGCGCAAGCTTAAGGAACTGGGTTAAAACTGGCAGCCACTAGTGACTTCGCCAGGGGTCAGAGGTCGTTTTTCGGCCCCTGAAGCACCAATAGTAAGATCCCTGACGTAAAAAGGGGCCTAATGCCGGAGATTATGGCCGCTTATAGCTCCGAGATGCATTTCATGTAAGCATTCTCGAGGCTGTCGGTCTGGTAGCGTTGCATGCATTCCTGTGGCGTTCCCTGGTACTTCATTTCACCATCGTGCAAAATGCCAAAGCGATCACACAGATCCTCGGCATCGGCCAACAGGTGGGTGCTGTAAAGCACCGTGTGTTCGCGCGACTTCAGCGATTGCATCAATTCCTTGAAGTGATAGCGCGCCCGTGGGTCGAGACCGCTCAGCGGTTCGTCGAGGATAATCAAAGGTCGTTCCAGAATGAAACAGCTTAACAGACCCAGCTTTTGCACCATTCCCTTGGAGTAGCCGCCCACCCGTGAGTCGAGACGATCTAACGGGAAATCAAGACGTTCTGCGAGGTTGGCTATGTTGTGCGGATCGGGCTTCTGGTGATAAACGGCCGCGATGAAGTCGAGGTACTGGCGCCCGCTAATGTTCTTTTTGACGTCAAATTTTTCCGGCAGATAGGCAATTTTTTCGCGGCATTGGGGATCGGTGTTGTCGCGGTCGAAAATGCGGATCTTACCGCTCGGCTGTGGGCGTATCAAATCCAGGATCAATTTTATCAGGGTGGACTTGCCGGCACCGTTGATGCCCGCGATCGCGTAATACTGCTGTGCCTCGACCTCAAGGTTGAGCTGTTTGAGGATATCGAGTCCCGCTACCGAATAGCTGATTCCGGATACTGACAATGCCTGAGTCATAACGAGCGGGCCGTAAACGAAAACTGACCCGTCAATGTTGACGAGCCAGTATCATTACTGAAAGCGCTTTGCCGCTACAGGCGGAAGGCCATATTGTAACGTTCATTGTCTTCATAGTCAGTCGCGGTAGAGGGCGTTCCCGAATCCATTACGAGGACTCCGTCCTCAACTTCGGCCTGGACACGTCCTGTTTCAGGCTGACCGTCATCGAGCCGGCCTTCGATTATCTTGGCAATGGGACCCTCGATGGCACCGAAGATGGTGACGTGCCCGGACATGTCAAGCGCGCCATCCTGGATACCGATCTGGCCGCCATAGGCGTTGGTAGGACGGGTACCATCCTCACCACCACCGGGCACCAGGCCCGCGGCGCGCAAATGCGCAAAAAACTTGAGCGTTTCCTCGTTAGCTCCCGTAGTCCAGGTCGAAGCGGCTGTGACGGTGGCTTTCCAGTCCGTGCCATCACCGATAATGCCATCACCATCACCATCCGCTGCGGTAGTTATTGTGGA
>RCNB010002226.1_pt1 | contig 11990 bp, 11 predicted proteins | sample 2041321 | NCBI WGS metagenome assembly RCNB01 (sample SAMN09708232, study PRJNA481090) | Marine sediment metagenome, whole genome shotgun sequencing project. | reverse complement strand
CAAAATAATTGCTGACTCATATTATCAGAATTCGGCAAGGCTGTAAATAATTCCATCCAAAATATCCTGCTCACTCACAATCAATATTTTCTTATCAAGTATCTTTAGTATTTCCAAAAGTATTGCGGTACCGCTAATTATGATATCGGCCCTGCCTGGAGCAAGACCAGCGACCTGCTTGCGTTCATCAAGGTCAGTCCTGCATAGAATTTTATATATATCTTTGATCCACTTGTAGGAAAGTTCATGCCTGTGAATCTTTTGCCAGTCATATTTATCCAGCTTAAGATCGATGGCTGCAAGTGTAGTTATGGTACCCGCCACACCCACTATCATCATATCTTTTTCCCCTGCGATATTTTCCACTACTTCCCTTATGTTTGTTCTTATATATGACTCGAGCCGTTCAAGTTCACTTCTTTGGGGCAAAGTTCCCTTAATAAACTTTTCGGTAAGGACTACACATCCAATATTTAAACTCTTTACCTTATCTATATACGGTCCGGTCTTTGTTCCGGGGCCGCCCAGAATAAGCTCCGTACTTCCTCCCCCGATATCAATGACGAGTATTTTCCTAAACTGGTCCCCTGCAGACAGGCTTAGGCCTTTTGATGCTCCATTAAAACTAAGACATGCTTCTTCATCTCCTGTGATAGTTTCGATCATTATCCCTGAATTTTCATATATATATGAGGTAAACCACTGGCTGTTTCCTGCCTCCCTGATAGCGCTTGTACCGACCGCCCTGTATTTTGATACATCATGCTTGCCCATCAGGTCTTTATATCTTATTAGGGTTTTTAATGTATTATCTGCAGAAGATCTTGAGATCTTTCCGGTAGATCCCATATTCCGCCCAATACGGGTGATCTCCATGGTTCTTTCCAGTATTTTATTACCTGAATCAGAAAAGTCAGATATCAGGAGCCTGGTCGAATTTGTGCCAATATCAATTGCTGCGATTCTCATCGATGTGCTTGAACAAGGTCAGAATTACTGATCAATCCTTGATCTCCTCATTATAGAATATCTTAATGTTTCCCCAGAGATCATTATTTCCATAAGATTCCTCATTATAGATATCTTCCTGGGAAGCGCTATCTTGATCATCTTTTAATATAACCGATATATTTTTTTCATCGCCTTTGGTCATATTAAACTGTTTTCTAGCTTCAAGTTCTATACCTTCATCATTGTATAGGCTCTTCTCCAATGCCAGCAGTTCTATATTTTCATTTCTATAATAGGATAATCTCTCTTCGAGTTCGGTTATTCCTTCTCTTTTTTCGATTATTTGTTTGACCTGGCCAATGGAGGCAAATACGGTGATTATTATAAATAGTAGAGTGATGGCAATAGCAATATTAAATTTTGCTTTTCTGGATAATCCGCCTATTACTTTAAATTTATTTTCCATAAGTAAATTTTGCTACGATTTTAGTTTCAATAGTTCTATAAATCTTAGAAACTAATTAAACCTTTTTTATATTATTGCTGTATTTTATTTATCCAAAATTTTATATAAGTATACCAATACCGCAAGATTATGCCAATACCAGCCAATTTTAGAGCATAACTGGAAGCCTGTCCGGAAACTTGGGCTCCAGATCCAATTCTTGGACGGCTCCTGAAAATATAAACATTGTATTTGGGTATTAATTTTATTAAAATATCAACTTGTATATAAAATTATCAATATGATTTAAGATAAAAAGATAAATTAAAATAAATATAATTATATGTCATGAAAGACATTCCTTTATTTTCTTCTAAAACACAGAAATCTATTGCCAAGCAGGTACTTATCGGATTTGCATCGATAATACTTGTAGGTTCAATAATATTATCTCTTCCACGTATGACTGTAAGCGGGGATATATCATATATCGATGCACTTTTTACATCTACATCCGCTATTTGCGTCACAGGCCTTATTGTCCAGGATACTGCCAGTTATTTTACGGATCTTGGTAAGATAATAATACTTCTTTTTATCCAGATCGGGGGCTTAGGCATAATGACGATAGGTTCGATCTTTGGCCTGATGCTCGGAAGGAAGATACATATCCGGGATAAATTCTACCTTCATTCCAGTTTTGGTTCAAAGCACACTTTCAGTGCGGGAAAATTCTTTATGCTTATTGCAGGTGTGACCTTTGCTATTGAATTTATTGGCTTTCTAATCATGGCTTCAATATTCTATTTTAATTACTCATACACTATTCTTGGATCTATGAGTGCAAGCCTCTTTCATACTATTAGTGCATTTAATAATGCCGGCTTTGCACTTTACTCTAATAGCCTGGAAGCTTTCGGTCATGATATATCATTAAATCTTCTTTTTATGATCCTGATATTTCTTGGGGGAATAGGTTTTCCGGTTATCTCTGAAATAATCACCTATAGGAGAATAAGGCGTTTCTCATTACATGCTAAAATCGTACTTTATACTTCTGCCTTTCTTGTAGCTATAGGAGCCATAATGTTTTTTCTAATGGAGTTTAATAATCCCCAGACCCTGGGGGATAAACCTCTTTATGTTCAAATATTTACCAGTCTTTTCCAATCTGTGAGTGCCAGGACTGCCGGATTTAATACTACCAGTATTGCATCCTTGAATCCTTCTACCCTCTTTTTCCTTTCCCTCCTGATGTTTATAGGAGCTTCACCAGGAGGTACAGGCGGCGGCATAAAGACCACTACTTTTGTCACAGTGACCGCTGCAGGATTTAGTTCTATAAGAGGAAGGAACAGCGTCAATATTTTTAAAAGAAGGCTTCCCGATAGTGCTATCTACAGGGCGCTAACGCTTACACTAACAGCTATAGTGCTGGTAATATTTTCGACAATAGGGCTTCTAATATTTGAAAATTGTTCATTTAAAGATGCTCTTTTTGAAGCTATCTCTGCATTTGGCACAGTGGGCCTGACCACAGGGATCACTGGATCACTTTCCATGCCAAGTAAGATAATATTGATACTGAGTATGTTTATTGGTAGAATCGGTATCAGCACCCTGTCTGTAGCTATTGCATTTAGGAGCTCAGTCAGTAAAATATCTTATCCTGAAGATACGATTACAATCGGATAATTAATTTAAATATAATAGGACCGGTTTATTATGAAAAAACAGTTTTTAGTAATAGGGCTTGGAAGATTCGGGGCCAGCGTTGCCAGGACACTTACCGAAGAAGGCCATAGCGTTGTGGGAATAGACAGTTCTGAGGACCGCATACAACGTGTTTCTGAAGAAATCGCTGATGTAATAAAATGTGATGCCACAGATGCAGATCTTCTTGAATCCATGGGTATATCTGATTATGAAGCAGCGATAGTATGTATAGGGGAAAAATATATCCAGAATTCCATACTCGTTACATTGATACTCAAGGAAAAAGGGGCAAAGAAAATAATTGCAAAAGCCGGCACCAAGACACAGGGGCGTGTGCTCTCAAAGGTAGGAGCAGATACTATAGCCTACCCTGAAAAGGACATGGGTGAAAGAGTCGCCAGGAGTCTTATAAGTTCAAACATATTGGATTTTCTTCAGGTCAGTCCTGATATAAGTATCGTGGAAATTCCAACGCCTGATTTTCTGGTGGGTAAAAACCTGATCGAACTTAATCTAAGACATAAATATGGAGTAACTATCATTAGTATAAAAAATGGTAAAAATGAGATAATAGCTCCACCCGATATAAGTTACCGTTTTGCCAAAGAAGATATACTGTTCCTCATAGGTAAAAATAAACAGCTAAGAAAATTAAGGTTTACAGAAGAATAGGGATCCCAGGAACCTTTCCTAGTCGATCTCCCTTACATTTATAAGGTTTGTGCTTCCAGGTTTATTGACAAGGACCCCGGCAGTGATGACTACTGTATCCTTATTGCTGATATAACCCTTCTCTTTCGCAACCCTTATATCCTCTTCGATCATACTGTCTATATTCTTTGAGGATCTGGTCAAAACAGGTATGACTCCCCAGCTGAGCATCAACTGCCTCACTACCCACTGATTAGGGCTGGTACCGATTATTATGCTTCTGGGCCTGCTTTTAGATACCTGTCTTGCCGTAAATCCAGATTCAGTAGATGTGATTATCGCATCAACCCTTAAAATATTTGCTATCTCGCAAGCAGCAAAGCTGATGGCCTCAGTAATCGTATTATGCGGAATCTCTAGTTTTTTTCTCAAGATGGCATTATTTCTTAAAATAGCATCATAATCCAGCGTCTTCTCTGTTTCTCTTGTGATGCGGACCATCATCTCAAGAGCTTTAACAGGATATTTTCCTATTGCGGTCTCCCCGGAAAGCATAACTGCATCTGAGCCATCTATTATGGCATTAGCCACATCACTTACCTCGGCCCTTGTCGGTCTCGGACTTATGATCATTGAATTGAGCATCTGTGTTGCGGTTATAACTGGTTTTCCTTTAAGATTTGATTTCTTTATGATGTTTTTTTGTACCGAAGGAACCTCCTCAGCATCTATCTCTATGCCCAGGTCCCCTCTTGCGACCATTATCGCATCCGATACTTCAAGTATGCTGTCAAACGCATTAACTGCTTCATGTTTCTCGATCTTTGCAATGACCTTTATAGTGCTTCCTGATTTATTTATTTCATTTATAACCCTTATTATATCTCTTTTGTTTCTGACAAAAGATTGAGCGATAAAATCAACTTTAAGTTTAATACCGAGTTTTAGGAATTCTATATCCTTCCTTGTAACTGAATCCACACTTACAGACACATCCGGCAGATTTATTCCCTTGTTTGAAGAAAGTATGCCTCCGATTATAGTACGGCATACTGCTGTCCTTGCTTTCTTGTCTATCTTTTTGATCTTGCATTCGATAAGGCCATCATCTATAAAGATGATTCCGCCTTCTTTTATATCCTCTATAAACCCGGAATAACTCACTTCGATAATAGGGTCATCATATTCCTTCGTCAGCCTGGCTTTTTTTGAAGTTGTAAAAACTATATTCTGGCCACTCTTTAGCTCAATATTTTCTTTAAGCTCGCCTATCCTTATTTTTGGTCCCTGGAGATCCAGGATTATAGCAATATTTTTATTATTTTCAGATGAGATCTTCCTGATCTTTTTGACCAATCTGATGACTTCGCCAGTATCTGAATGAGAGGTGTTTATCCTTGCAATATCCATACCCTGCCGTATCATTTTTTCAAGTATTTCATCACTGCTGCTGGCGGGACCGATAGTACAGATTATCTTAGTCCTTTTTATGGTATTTGTTTTTTTGATTTTTCCCAAAGCTTCTCCTTTTCTTCCAGCGGTAACTTCTTAAAATCCAGTCCACTTGCTCCGGCAGCTTCTTCCATTAACTTAAATCTGCTTATAAATTTCCTGCTTGTGTCCTTAAGGCTCTTTTCGATGTCGATTCCGGTATGTCTTGAATAATTTATGATTGAAAAAAGTAGGTCCCCCATCTCGTCCTGCATTGATTGGCTGTTACCTCTATCTATCTCCAATTTTAATTCTTCAAGTTCTTCGAGTATCTTATTATAGACATCTTCTGAAAAGTCCCAGTCAAAACCAAGTCTTGAGGCTCTGTTCTGAACTTCATAAGCAAAATGAAGGGCCGGGAGCGCACGGGGGATACCACTGAATATGGAATCCTCATCCTTATTATTATCTTTTCTTTCTTTTTTCTTGATATCTTCCCAATTGGATAGTATCTCACCGGTGCAGCTTACATCACTATCACCAAATACATGAGGATGCCTTCTGAGAAGCTTTTTAATGATCCCTTTAAGGACATCGCTCATATTAAAATGCCCGTTTTCATCTGCTATCTGGCTGTGAAATACTGCTTGAAGCATCAGGTCCCCAAGTTCCTCCCTGATGCCCTGGGGGTCCCCTTTCTCTATAGCTTCAATAGTTTCATAGGTTTCCTCTATGAGGCTTTTCTTAAGTGTTTCATGGTCCTGCTCCCTATCCCAGATACAGCCCTCCGGTGAGCGCAGAGTCCTCATTATATCCAAAAGGATTGTAAATAATATATCTGCTGACTTTATCTTATCCAGCCTGTCCAGGTCTGGTGAATTTAGATCAAAATCCATCATTCATTATCATCCTCGAAAAAATCCTCTATGCTTTCATCATCAAGCAGCCCATCCTCTTCACTTGAGGATCCTTCTTCACCGGAGGAATCTGTCTCGTCCTGGGTCTCATCACCTGTGCTTCCAAGAGGGGTATTTAATGTTCCATCTACCCCGGAAAGATACTCGATCTCAGCATTATCTATAAGTTCCATGATAAACTCTTCCCATTTTTCTGTCTTCTTTAATTCTGATAAATAAACAGAAAGATCATCCTTTACTTCATCATATTCCTGTACGCGCCCTTCTTCACGGTCAAAGACCTTTAATATATGATAACCGAATTGTGTCTCGATAATACCGCTGACTTCGCCTACTTCCAGTGAAAATGCTGTATTCTCAAATTCCTCCACCATCTGTCCCTCGGTGATAAATCCAAGATCTCCTCCATCTCCGCTTGTAGCTGTGTCATCAGAATACTCCCTGGCCATATCTCCAAATTCAGCTCCATTTTCAAGCTGCTCTTCTACAAACTCTATCTTCTCTTTAGTATTTTCTTTTGCCTGATCATTTTCCTCAAGGCTGGTATCTTCTACCCATGGAAATATTGAAAGTATATGGCTTACCCTCACTCTTGAAGGGATCACAAAAAGAGTCTCCCTGTTTTCATCATAATATTCTTTTGTTAGTTCTTCTGTAGTTATTATGCTAGCTGTAGCATCAGTATATATTTTAGTCCTGAGTATCTGGCTCTTAAGTTCATATTCTAAAAATCCCCTGTCAATGTCCTTTACTTTAAGATCACTTTCAAAATCACTCTCACTGGGATAAGAAGCTACTATTGCATTCATCTGTTCATCTATTTCTCCCTGATCTACAGTAATGCTGTTTTTTGCGGCATATTGCTCAAGAATCTTAACCACCAACAGTGAATCAATTATATTTACTTCGAGATCAGCCATTTCCTCTTCACTCAAGTTCGCAGTTCCTTCAGGGTCCTGCACTAAAATAAAGCTAATATATGCATCCACTTCACTTTGTTTAATGGCTATGCCATTTACTGTTGCTACAGTTGCGCTGCAACCGGAAATAAAAATAGTTGAGATGGCAAGCACGGTAATAAGACATACAACAATCACCTGTTTTAATAATCTCTTTCTCAAGACAACCTTCCTTTTTTTAAAGTATTTATAAATATCAAAAATCACATGGCACTTATTATATCACCTAGATACTCTATTACTAAATCCAAATCTATCTTTTTATCCATATTTTTTATGGTTATCTGTTTGAATTGAGGTTGATAGAGGATATCAGTATGGCTATTTTTTATCTTTTTAAATTTTTCTTCATCGCAAACTATGCTTTTTATTACTATCCCCCTTCCTTTTGAGTATTTAAGTCTTTCTATTCCAGCACTACGAAGCAGGTATTTTATCTTCGAGATACCGAGCAGGTCCAGCACTACCAGTGGTGCTGTCCCATATTTTTCCTCAAGGTTTTTCTTTATATCCGCAATTTTTTCAAAACTCTCTGCCATTCCAAGATCCCTGTAGATATTTACTCTTGTCTTCTGGTTCTTGATATAGCTCCGGGGGATATATGCACTTACCGGCAGATCTATCTGTATATTCAGGTCTTCGGGGGTGGCAAGACCTTTTAGCTTCCCGGTCTCTTCCTTTATTATCTGGCAATACATTTCATAGCCAACACTATTTATATGTCCGTGCTGCCTGGGTCCAAGAATTTCTCCCGCACCTCTTATCTCAAGATCCTTCATCGCTACATTATAGCCTGAACCGAGATCTGTGTATTCTGATAAAGTCTTGAGTCTCTGGAAAGCAGTGGTGCTAAGACTCCTCTGGTTTGGATAAAAGAAATATGCATATGCCTGTTCAGACGACCTTCCTACCCTTCCCCTTAATTGATAGAGCTGGGAAAGGCCGAACATATGGGAATTTTCTACTATAAGAGTATTGACATTCTCTATATCCATACCTGACTCTATTATCGATGTGGTGAGCAGGATATCATATTTCTTATTAATAAAGTCATTCATTATCTTCTCGACTTTCGGTCCATCCATCTGGCCGTGGGCCATAATAATCCTGGATAGGGGTATAAGACGGACCAGCTGGTGCATCCTTTGCTCAATACCGGAGATCCTATTATAGACATAGTATACCTGGCCGCCCCTTGCCATCTCCCTTTCAATTGCATTACGGGTAATAGAAGGGTCCATTTCCCCTACAAAAGTCTCTATGGGATTCCTGCCTTCCGGATAAGTCTCGATCAATGCCATATCCCTTACACCAGCCATAGACATATAAAGGGTCCTTGGTATGGGCGTGGCGCTCATGGTAAGCACATCTACCTCTTTTTTAATAAGTTTTATCTTTTCTTTGCTGTTCACCCCGAAACGCTGTTCTTCATCCACGATTATTAGTCCGAGATCATGCGGTATAATATCTTTTTGCAGGACCCTGTGTGTACCGATCAGCATATCTACCTTGCCAAGATTGAAGTCATCTACTATCTGGGACTGCTTTTTCTTTTTCCTGAACCTTGATATTACTTCCACTGTCACAGGATAGTTCCTATACCTTGCAGAAAAAGTATTATAATGCTGGTCCGCAAGTATGGTAGTTGGAACAAGCATGAGTACCTGCTTGCCTTCTTCAAGGGCCTTAAAAGCAGCTCTTATTGCAACTTCTGTCTTGCCAAACCCGACATCGCCCACTACAAGCACATCCATTGGCCTGGGCCCCTCCATTGCTTTTTTTACATATTCTATTGCCTTTATCTGATCCGGGGTCTCGGTAAAAGGAAATAATTGTTCAATCTCAGACTGCCAGGCACTATCTTTGGGGAAAGAATATCCTGTGATCGACTGCCTCTCCGCATAAAGCCGGGCAAGATCGACAGCAAGTTTTTGAACTGATCTCCTGACTTTTTTCTTCAGATTGTCCCATTGCTTTGAGTCCAGGGAAGTAATAGATGGGTTCCTGGATCCAATATATTTACTTATCCTGTCAGCCTGCCATGTGGGAATATATAATTTATCTCCCTTTCCATATTCTATTAGGAAGTACTCTCTTTTTATGCCGGATATCTGCCTGGATATTGTATCTATATATATGCCTATTCCATGGTTTTTATGGACAATATGATCACCTGGTTTAAAGAATTGTGAATCACCCTCTCCACCTGCGGTCCTTTCACGGATCCTTGATTCCATTTGCTGATAGATATCCAGTTCTCCATAAATAGACATTTTTTTTGAATTAAATCCCCTATAGAGTTCTTTATCCGAGAAATAAACTATTCCTGGTTTAAATACCTCTTCCGTTATGCCTCTCCCTTTTACAGGCTCAAATGATATGGAGTTTTCCAGAAACAGATCTTTTATCTTCCTCTTTCTCTCTTTGCTGCTTAAAAATATTATTATTTTTTTACCGGTTTTTATATCTGACTTTATATTGTCAGTAAAGACATCAGCATTTCCCAGGCTCTTCTTTTGTTTTGATATATTACTGAAATAAAATCTATCGGCTGTAGTCATGCTTTCCCTGATAGATAAAAGATCCAATCTTTGACCGAATTCTTCTTTTTCTAAAAAATCATGTGGGACAATATAGCTGGCTAATCTTTTTTTATCCTGCATCACCAGATCAGAGCTGTCTCTTTCAAATATCCTATGCACCATATCGATATCACTTTTAAGCTTTAGATATACTTCCAGCGGATCACAGAATACTGCGGCCGGTATTGGTATGAATTTTTTTATGATATCAAAAAAACTTAACATCACTGGTTCCCTCAGGTCCCCGGGATCACTTTCAAACTGCCAGAGATCCGTATTGGGAAATAATGAAACTTTAGATAAATCTTTATGGTCCTTATGCTCGACAGGATCATATTGTTTTATTTTCTCTACTTCATCCATAAAAAAATCAATACGGACAGGATAGTCTCTTGTTATATCAAATACAGTAAGAATATCACCCAATATGCTGAATTCTCCCCTGTCATATACCTGATGAACTCTTTCGTATCCTTTTGAAGTGAGCCATTCTATTAGTTCATCCCTGCTGTATTCCCTGCCCTTCCCGATCATTAAAAGATCAAGTTTATCTATTCTGCTTTCCGGGACCATATTTATAAGCGAACTGCTTGTGATAATAAACAATGGTGGATCAGCAGTTTTTTCTTTTTCTTTAGCTTTACCGTATTCAATAAGATTTTTTATGGAATTGAGTTTTTCTGCCAGGCTCTCCTGATCTACTTTTCTATTCCTGTAAAAAACACTGCTCCCAATACCGCCGAAGATGGATATTTTTGTTTTTGGAGATATGCATCTGATCTCTTTTTGAAGCTGATCAGCCCTTTCCCTTGTGGAAGTGACAATTATCAGGGGGGCGCCTGATATCCCAGCAAATGCGCTTATGAGAAATGGCCATATGCTTTCATCAGCAATTGCAGATTTTATATTATTAGCAGAATATTGCTCTAAAAAACTTTCCCACTGTTTTCTTGATGTAAATAGGTCAAGTATCATGAAATTATTATTTGGAGTTTATATTAAGTAGATTATATTAAAAAACTATAAAAAATTCTGTAATACCGGTACCAGGAGTAGCTGACCTATATCTTTTGAACTTAATTATATTTATTTGAAGCAAAATCAATACCATCTGTGATATAGTCCTTTATGGCATCGACCGAGAGCCTTATCAGGAATTCGACTTCCTTTAGCTCGCTTTTATTAAATCTCCTGAGAACATAACTGGAAGCTTCCATCCTGCCCGGTGGTCTTCCGACTCCGAAACGCAAACGATCGAAGTCAAGTGTCTGGGTCTTGCCGTAAATGGATTCAAGTCCCCTGTGGCCGGCAGTGCTTCCACCTTTTTTCAGTTTGATCTGGCCAAATTCAATATCAATATCATCATGGATCACTAAAATCCTTTCTATCTCTTCACCATAGGATTTAAGCGCTCCTGCCAGAGCTGAACCGCTATTATTCATAAAAGTCTGGGGTTTAAGTAAAAGAAGCCTGGTGCCGGATATTTCAGCATCATATGCGGTGGAATTAAACTTGGTATATTTATTTCCAGAACAAGTCTCGGAAGCCAGCTCTTCAATGATTTCGAATCCTATATTATGCCGCGTACCTGTATATTCTTTTCCTGGATTGCCGAGACCGACAATCAATATCATATTGTCTATTCTTTCTTAGGCCTTTTTTGTCCTTTGGGACCTTTTTGTCCTTTGGGCTCTTTTTGATCTTCAGTAGATCCTTCTTCATCTTTAGACTTTTTCTTACCGATGAGTTCAGGTTCTTCTGCACCTTCTTCGCCTTCTGCACCTTCTTCGCCTTCTTCGAGTTCTTCGCCTTCAGGTATAATCTCTTCTTCTTTTAGTTCAGTAGGCGGAATAATGGATACAAGTACCTCAGATGTATCATTAAGTATCCTGATCTTCTCTTCTATCTCAATATTTTCCACCCTTATGATCTCATTCATCCCGAGGTCTTTTATATCATATTCAATATTTTCAGGTATATCCGCAGGCAGGCATATAATATGAAGCTCTCTCAGGCCATGCCGAAAGACCCACTATGAGCGAAGCAGCAATCGACAGCCTGCGCGTTCTCAAGGCGGCAAAGCATATTCTCAATGATCGAGATCCGATCAAGGAGTTCTCGTCCATCATGGTGACGCTTGAAGGCACTGTGGCAGCCATCCTTTTGCTGATCAGCAGCGGGGATCATCGGAACGCATCAGGGATGCTGAACGAAGGGCTGGTACATGGCGTGGAACAGCGTCTGGCGCTGGCAGCAGCCAACATAGCAAAGGAAGACAAATGATACCTGAAGGAATGCAAGCAGCCGCTGAAGAGCAGGCGGAGAACGCCGATCTGAC